>Ga0181553_10001293_pt1 | contig 22288 bp, 36 predicted proteins | sample 011ome_17_FD_133753 | JGI IMG/M metagenome (GOLD analysis project Ga0181553, IMG submission 133753) | Coastal salt marsh microbial communities from the Groves Creek Marsh, Skidaway Island, Georgia - 011502XT metaG (megahit assembly) | ecosystem: Environmental > Aquatic > Marine > Intertidal...
TAAAAGATTTAAGCAATTTTTTAGAAAGTGATTTATTTGCAACTTTGGAAAGCGAAATGAAATCAGAAATGAAATTGCAGTTAATAAATATGAGTAAATATGAAGGCAATTTAAAGAAAAGATTGGAGATTTGAAAATAGGAGCATTGCTCCTTTTTTTATTTTAAGAGATATTTATTAGTATGTCAAGAATATTAATACAAAATCTATTAAGGGAAGAATTAGAGATGCGTTCTAACAAGTCCGACAAACTATTAGAATCTTATTTTAATGGTTTAATAAATGAATCTGAATTAACCAAATCACTACATAAAGAATATAACTCATTAAATGAGGGTGTTATTGAAAAGGCTACCGATTGGATTATGGATAAGTTAGCTTACCTTTATAGTAAAGCATTAGAAGGTGGTCAAATGGTATTAAATGGTATTAAGTCAATTTTTAGTGTATTAAGTAAATTCAGAAAGAATTACCCAAACGCATACAAGATATTTATAATTATAGTTATAACTCTAATACTGTTGGTCGCAACTGCAAGTACAGCACAAGCTAGTGAAGTTGATGGACAATACACAGAACAATTTTTGAATGCGTGTATTGGTACTTTAGAGGAATTAAGGAAAACATATCCCAGCGATGATATAGGAGCATTTCAAGACATAGCCCAAGCCGAAACATATCTTCTAGGTTTAAAACAAGGAGCATCTGATGCAAGTGCCCTTAGTAAAAAAGCTATGATAATGCAAGAATGGTCAATATATAAAGTAAATGAGATTCTTGAAGCAGCTAAAATTGAAGTTGAGAATAATGACTCATCATCATTAGATTACCTAAGATATTTACGTGATGAGGGTGCTAAACTTATTAAGAGTTCCTTCACCAAAATAGGTGGACCTAATTCAACCAATATTAGTATAAAACAAGGTTGGTCTGATTAATTACTCTTCTATTCTTTCTTGAACTGTATGTATGAACCATACAGCACCACTAGCAAGACAACCATCGAAGAAAGCACCTATTAACGAATCCATAGGTAAACCTTTAATAATAATTTCTGGTATATAACCAGCAGATAATGATGGAGAATACATTAAAACAGATAATATAACACCCCACCAAAAAGGTAAACACATCATACACCCAAATAATTTTCCAAAGAAACCTGGATTCTCATCTTCAGTACCCCAGAAACCTCTCCATTTTGAGAAAATAGAGCTAAAAACCATAATATTACTAGCACCATAAGCTGTAACGACAAACATTAATAATTTTTCCATAATCTTTAATTTTTATTTAAATATATGGGTTATATATGAATAAGTCAATATTTATATAATGTATGAGAGAATTAATTAGATATAAAGTAAAAAAATTTTTAATGGAAAATAAAAACAAAAAAGTTGCGGCTGGGGTATTAGTTAAATGCAACGAAACTGGTAGAATATTATTATTATTAAGAAATGACGTTAGTTATGAACCAAACACATGGGGTTTAGTTAGTGGTGGTATTGAACCAGGTGAAGAAATATTAGAAGGTCTTAAAAGAGAAGTAAATGAAGAAATGGGTATTAGTCCAGAAATAATTTCATATAAATTTATTTCTAAGAAGTATTATAAAAGTAAAAATTTGGAGTTTCATTATTACGAAGGGTTGACAAATTCAGAATTTACACCTAAATTAGACCATGAGAATTTGGATTATGGTTGGTTTAATAAAGGTGAGCTACCAGAACCATTATATCCTAATATGATTGGAAAGATTAATAGAATATGAGTGAAAAAAAATTAGATGGTAAAATACCACTAGAGTCAGTACTACTTAAATTTAAAGAAAATAATAAAAAGTTTAGAGATAATCTAGAACGAGAAGAGCAAGGTGAAAGAATTGAAACGTTAGATTCAATAACTAACGATATAAAAGCCACAAAAATTAGTACCACTTTAAAAACTAATCAATTCATTAATGAAATTAAAGGTGGGCTAGGTGATAAAGTTAGAAGTAACCCAAACGGTATAAAGTTCATTAAAAAGAAATGGTATAAGCGTTTTGGTGATTATATGAAAAAAATATTTACAAAGTTTTAATTATGGAATACATGAGATATGACGACATTATAAAAACGGTGTCTGAGATTATAGATAATGAAAATATTTATAAAAAAAATTTAGTTTTAGTTTATGAATTAGATGATACAATGCATAAAAAAATGGATGAACATCTATATTATAAAGCTAACCCAGAAAGTAGTGAATTTATACATAGAGATGTTATAGAGTTAGAAATTGGTGGTATAATTGTTAGATTTATTAAAAAAGATTTGGAAAGTTAAAATCTTTTACTTACATTTGTACAGAATCAATAAAAAATAGTCATGAAAATAGATATTATAAAAATATTAAAGTCAACACTTTTACTTATTACAGTTACATTATTATTAAGTTCTTGTACAAAGGAAGAATGGGAACCCAGAATTGAAGTCGAGGAACCAGTTGACACAATACCTTGGCAAAATAATTATGGTAACGGTGGTACGTTAACAAATACTGGAAACAATCAAACCAACCCATTAGTTGGTACTAAATGGGTTTTAACTAAGATGGTTTCAGCATTCGCTACAGAATACCCAAACGATACTATAACTTTTGTTGGTAATGACGAGTATACATATAACACAAGTGCTGCTAGACCATATGTTTTAGGTACAATACCATCATCAACTAATTATGAATTAACATTCAATTATTTTGCACCATTCGGTGGTAGTCACTACAGTGCGCAAGTTGGTTATTATTTTGTTGATGATGGTGAAATGTCTAACATTGAATTCACAGACGTACAGAATAGCACCTCAAGTATTAGAGCGTGGTTTATAAAAATACAATAAAATAAAAATAAAAATAAATTATTATGACACAAACAGAAAAAGCAGAACTTTACGATTCATATATACGCCAAGGAGATGTGTATTTAAGAGAAAACTCTAAATTAAAATCAGAATACCCAATAGATATGCCAAATGATAAGCAAAAAATTATTGACAGTAACAATAACAAAATCAACGAGTTACAAGTAAAATTACAAAACTTATTTAAATAAAATTATTTTTTTTTAGTAAATTACTTGACAAATTAAAAGTTTTATTATATATTTGTTCCGCAACTTAAATTAATAATAATATTAATTAAAAAATTTTTAACACTATGACAAAGCTAATCGATGCTATTAGAACTAACGATGCACGTACTGAAAACGGCATGACAACCAACTCAACAACTTTAAATAGTTGTGTAGACTTATTTTTTAAAATTGGTGCCTTAAGAGGTCAAGAAAGGCAGAAAAAGGTTAACGCCTTTTCAAAAGCGTTTTCTGAAGATGCGTTAACAGCCATGAGAATTTTATTCTGGGCTAGAGATGTAAGAGGTGGTGCTGGTGAAAGAGGTACATTCAGAGATATTATAACATATCTCGCACAATCTAAAACTGAAGTTCTAAGAAAGAACATTGGTCTTATTTCTGAATATGGTAGATGGGATGACTTACTTACCTTAGTTGGTACTAAGCTAGAAGGTGATGCTTTAACTGAAATAGAAAAGGCTTTAAAGGATGGTAACGGACTTTGTGCTAAGTGGATGCCAAGAGGTAATACTAAGAATAGAGAAAAGAAAAGATGGGCCAGCGCATTAAGGAGTCACTTAGGTATGAAACCAAAGGATTATAGAAAGATGCTTTCTGAATCATCTAACACTGTTGAGCAATTAATGTGTGCTAAAGAATTCAGTAACATTACTTACTCTCACGTACCATCAAAGGCTATGTCAGATTATATGAAAGCATTCTCTAAGAATGATGGAACAAGATTCCAATCATATTTAGAGGCGTTATCTAAAGGTGAAACTAAGATTAACGCTGGTGCAATCTATCCATACGATGTAACAAAAAACTTGAGACACGGTTCTTCGGATGGCGCTGTTGAGCAATGGAAGGCTTTACCTAACTACATGGAAGGTAATTCAGAAAGAGTTTTACCAGTGGTAGACGTTTCTGGTTCTATGGGTTGTTCAGCTGGTAATAGTTCTACAGTAACATGTATGGAAGTTGCAATCTCATTAGGTCTGTACATTTCCGAGAGAAATGAAGGTCCGTTCAAGGATGCGTTCTTCACATTCTCTTCAAGACCAACTTTAGAATACTTAAAGGGTGACCTTAGAGATAGATACAACCAATTAGCGAGAGCAGACTGGGGAGGTTCTACGGATTTAGAAGCTACGTTCAGAGTTTTACTTGAAAAAGCTAAGACTGGAAATGTAAGTGAAGTTGATATGCCAACAATGATTATTATCCTTTCGGATATGGAATTCAATCAAGCAACTGGTAATGGTTGGGGTAGAAGTACGTCTGACTGGAACCCAACATCACAAAAGATGATTGAAAAAATGTATGAAGATGCTGGTTACAAGATGCCAAAGGTAGCATACTGGAACATTCATTCTAGAAATGATAATAACCCAGTCCAGTTCAACAATACTGGCACAGCATTAGTGTCTGGTTTCAGTCCAGCGTTGTTAACAAGCTTATTAGCTGGAAAGGACTTAACTCCTTACAGTATGATGATGGATATTGTTGGTAATGAAAGATATGCAGATATATCTGTTTAAAATACAAGGTGGTATAGTTTAATACTATACCCCTTTTTATGATATAAAGAATGTATGCAGCAAACTTAACTTAAAATTAGATTGATATACATGGTTAGGTTGGGGTTTTTAGTTATTGTTTTATAACCCCTATAAAATTTTTTAAAAAGACAACCTTCACAACTGGGTTTGAAGTAAACACCCCACATTCTGTTTAATAATTTAAAGGTTTATATGATTTATTTTATATAAACCTTTTTTTTATACTTTACACTTTCATTTTTTTTCTTTAGATTTATAATATATTTATAACGATAGAAATTAAAACAAAAAAATGAAAATAGTTTCAAAAGAAATGAAAAAAGACGGCTCTCAATCAATAGTATATTTGATTGATGAAAACGGAAATCCACTACAAGGTGAAATAGTTAATAATGATGGTAAGAAAGAATTGATTAATAAGTTATTATCGGAACATTTCACACCAGATGATTGGGTTAACAATAAAAGTGATTTACTTAGTAACTTGGAAGAAATGTCATATGAAGAATATATTAATCAATAATGCAGTTAATAGGAGTACACCCAATAAAACACAGCGATTTAGGTTTCAATAACACACTATTTGGTGGTAAACTTTTATATTGGATAGATGGTGATGCTGTAGCATATGCTATGGAAGTTGCTGACACACCAAGAATGGTAACTGTACGTATGGATGAATGTGTTTGGCAAAAAAAAGCTGGACCAAGCCACTTAATAAAGATATATGCTGAAGTTGAGATTGTTGGCACCAGCTCAGTAACACTTTTAGTTGAGGCACGTAGACACAATGTATATAATGGTAAACAAGAACTAATATTATCAACGAAAATTAAATTCGTTAGAGTTGATGAGGATGGATACCCATTACCTATTTCTGATAAGGTAAGGGATAAATATAATAAAAAAAAATAAAAAATAAAGAAATGGAAAAACAATACCCACTAATGATAGTATTTTATTTGGATAGAGAAATGATGATGAATCCAGATATTATTCAGCCATTTGCTGAACAAGTAAATAACGCCCTAGACCAAAGAGGTGCAAATGCAATGGCATTCTTCATACCAACTGATGGTGAAGAAAGAATTGAGTGTATAAACCCAGTTCAAGTCGAAGAAACTGAAATGGGAAGAATTAACGGAATAGTTCAAGACTTAGTAAAGAATTTTGATGTAGGTCAAGGTGCCGATGATGGCAAGAACTCACCAGACGCTGAAGTAGATGTAAATGAGTAAAGACAAGGCCAATCATAGAGAACACCAATTACTAGCTCTTTTATATAAGGTAGAAGAGCTTTTAATTGAACTTAGAGCTGGTGGTAAAGATAGCCAGGACTATAAGGATTTAACAAGAATCATAAAGAACCTTGAAGATTACCTTCAAGATGAGCAAGATTTAATATGAGTAGATTATTAAATAGTGGTAGAACTGGAAGTGCTGATAGTTTTAAAGATTTAAAAAAACAACGAGAAGCCATAATTGATAAATGGAATGAATTAGGTTTATTAGAGGGTATTGGTAAAGGTAACCCTAAGATGAATATCGCTATGCTACTTGAATCTGATGCTGTTCAGTTTTTAGATGGTTATGAACCAACTTGGTGTGTTTATATACTTAGATGTGCAGATGGAACACTATATTGCGGTATGACTAATAACATCGTTAGACGTTTAAAGGTTCATAGGAGTGGTAAGGGGGCTAAATACACTAGAGGTAGGTTACCAGTTATATTAGAAGCTTATCGTTCAGTAGAGAGTAAGTCTGAAGCTCTAAAGTTAGAACATAAGGTCAAGAAGCAATCAAAACAAAATAAAGTAGATTTTTTGAAAAAATTTTAATATTTATAAATATGGATGAAGAGTTATTGGTTGAATGGGAGTTATCGAAAGATAAACCAACAAAGAGATTTAAAGAGTTACTTGGTGTTATCGCTAAGGATAGATTTGACAAATATACAAAATATTCTAATGTAGCGTTTGAGTACTGGGTTAAGGATTATATAATTCAAGGTGCTATAAAAAATAGAAATAAATTCAACCCAGAAATTGGTGTGATAGTTCCTTACTTTACTACTCTATCTGATGGTTACGCTTTAAATATCACCGATAAATTAATTAAGGGCGAGTTGAGGTCCTCCGAATCTTAGTTATAGGCCAATCAGTTTTTTCTTGTATTAATTCATACATTATACTAACAGTAGCTGGACTTGCTGTACCCATAAATATTATACTTTTAATCTTGTTTTTTCTACAAGCTTTATGTAGTGCATGATGTAGCCTTTGAGCATCTTTTTTATTTTTACATATAACCATTTCAAATTGGTCTTCATTATATAATATTAATTTATTATGTACAACTATTAATTGTTTAGTCATCATTTTCTTATAAGCACCCAACATCATTGGTTTAATTATATTATGTATTGTTACCCTATCATTTTTAGGGTCTCTACCAAACATCCAGAAAGTCTCCTCAATTTCATAGGGGTGTTCATTAATAACTGTCCATATACCAAATATTGGTTTTTCTTTACTGGTCCTACCCATTTTATCTCTTATGGTTCTTACCTTATCCCCATCTTCATAATCTTTAACTATATAAATCCTATAAACAACTGGTTTTATCCCGTTGTAATTAATATGTTTTCTTGGGAACATAACATTCTTATTCTCATCAATTAATTTATGATAATTAATGAAAGAAGTCTCCCTAGTTTTACATCTATGAAGGGTCATCTTGTATTCTCCGTTTTTTGTAAGTATTACTCTGTACATATTGAATAAATATAAGTATATTAGGTTAAAATTAAATGATATGTATGAAGAAAAAATAATATTACTTAGAGATTTAGAAGAGGGGGATAAGTTCCTTACTAAAGGTGGTGAAGAATTAATATATTTGTACCCAATAGCTAATGATAAGCACGTAATAAGTAGGTTAAATGGAAACTCATGGGATGTACCTAATGGAGACTTCCCAGTTTTTAAATATAAAGAAGATGAATAAAAAAGATTATTATCAAGTTCTTGGGGTTAGCAAATCTGCTAATGAAAACACTATCAAAAAGTCGTACAGAAAGTTAGCACTAAAATATCATCCAGATAAAAATCCAGGCAACAAAGAGGCTGAAGAAAAATTTAAAGAAATTGCCGAAGCTTACGACATACTATCTAATAAAGAAAAGAGACAAAGTTACGATACCTATGGCCACAACGGACCTACACCAAGAGGTGGTAATGGAATGAATATGGATGATATTTTTTCACAATTTGGTGATATATTTGGTGGACAATTTAATAATAGTAGGAATCGTAGAGAGCGAAGAGGTCATGATTTAATTATAACCATTAAAATTTCACTTGAAGAAACTTTAAGTGGTACAAATAAAAAGTTTAAATATAGGAGAAATTCATCATGTAACACATGTAATAGTGATGGAGGGGTTGGTAAAAAAAGATGTACCACCTGTAATGGTAGTGGTAATATCATGAGCATTGTTAATACCCCAATGGGTCAAATGAGAAATGTAGTGGATTGTGGTAATTGTCAAGGTAGTGGTAGTATGTTTCATACTACTTGTAATGATTGTAATGGTCTTGGTATTAAAAATAAAGAAGAAATTGTAGAAGTTACGATACCTAGAGGTATTAAAGATAATGATACATTAGAATATCAAGGCATGGGTCATGGAATTAAACAAGGGTCTTCTGGTAGATTAATTATTAAAACTATGATTAGTAAACATAATAATTATGTTAGAAATGGTGATGATTTAAGGTATGATATGAAATTAAGTTACTCTCAATTAGTGTTGGGAGATAAAATAGAAATACCAACAATAGAAGGTGGTAAAATTAGGGTAACAATACCAGAGTATAGTAATATTGGTGATAATTTAAGAATAGTTAACAAGGGTTTATATAAACTTAATAGTGATTATAGGGGTGATATGATTATAGTTTTAGATATCTTAATGCCAAACAATTTAAATGATGAAGAAAGGGTTCTAATAGAAAAATTAAAAAAAAGTGAAGAAATTGTTGCACATAAAGATAATAAGTAATATGTTTGCATAAATAAAATAATAAAAAAATGTATAAATCAGAAAGAACAAGTAAAAGTATTGGATTAAGTGCATTAGTTTTTTTAATATTCTTAGTTTTAAAATTAAGTGAGATAGGACAAGTAGCAACTTGGTCATGGTGGTGGGTAACGTCCCCATTATGGATTCCGTTAGCTATTATCGTAATAATTATGATAACTATATTTCTTATCGCTATAGTAACAGCAATGTTTAGTAAATAAATAAATAAATAAATAAATAAATAATAATTAAATTTTAAATTTTATGGCAAAGTACGAAGAACCATTTCAAGACACACAAGAGATTTTTAACGGTGTTATCTCAATCGCAGAACTTGAGAGATTTGTTAATATCAAGTTATTAAGTGATAATAAATCAAAAACTATTACTAAAGTAGTAAAGGCTAACCCTTTACTAAAGTTTGAAACAAAAAATGATTTATACATTTTTATTAATGAACAAATCTTTGAACAATTAGAAGATTGGCAAAAACTAATCGTTGCTGAAGAAGCAATTGCTGGTGTGTACTATGATAATGAGAAAGATAAATTAGAAATTAAGAAGGGTGACGTTGAAACATTCTCTGGATTACTTTCTAAGTATGGGTATGATAGATATGAAGTTGTTCGTGAATCAATCAAAACTCTATATAATGTAGAGAAAGAAGAAGCGGAGGTTTAATATGACACCAGAAGAAGTAGCAGAATACAACGAAGAAGCACTTATATGTGATGGTTTTGATGATGCCATCATAGGTGTGGCCGAGAGAATTAATCTCGGTCCCGTTGCTGCATATAGCGTGGAGAAGATATTAGATATTCTTATCCCACAAATGGAATTAAGTGAAGAAGAGTTAAGAGATACACCAGAAGACGAACAAGATGGTCTTAAATATGGTATGGCTATGGAACACTTCGAATATAACATCAAAGGAGCATGGATGGGAGAATATACACCAGTGTTCATATATACAGAATAAAATATGATAGATTTTTATAATGAATTTCAAAACTATGCTACAAAGCATATGGGAATTAGCTCAATCCAGTTTCATTACTGGGAAACACTTCAAGCTAGTTTATACAACAACGTACAAGTAAGTGGGAGTCTTACACCATATATTTTAGAGGAAAGAGAAATGAGGGTAACTCAGATGGATATCTTCTCTAGACTTATGATGGACAGGATTCTATGGGTTGCTGGCCCAGTTAACGACCAGATGAGTACGGTAGTATCAGCACAACTTATGTTCTTAGATAACTTAGAGTCAAATACAGACATAACAATGCACGTAGACTCACCAGGTGGTTCAGTTAAATCTGGGTTAAGTATGGTAGATGTTATGAATTACATTTCATGCGACATATCAACAATTAACACAGGTATGGCAGCATCAATGGGTAGTATTTTATTGGGAGCTGGAACTAAGGGGAAGAGATACTCACTACCAAGTTCAAAAGTAATGCTTCATCAAGTATCTGCTGGAGCTCAAGGTCATGTTGAAGATATGAAGATTAGTCTAGATGAAGCACTTAAATATAATAATAAATTATTTGGTATGCTTGCTGACTGCTGCGATAAAGATGTTAAACAAGTATTATCTGATTGTAATAGAGATAATTGGTTAGATTCTGAAGAAGCACTTAAGTACGGTATCATTGATGGTATTGTAACTAATAAAAAATAAAATTAAAACCCACTTTACTTATTGGGTTTTTTTATTATAGTTATAATTAAGCGTTACTTCATTAAAAATAATAATGCTTATGGAAACAATAATAATAGTATCAGTGTTGTCAACACTAGGTGCAGTTGCTTTAGTTACGGCTATTGTGGTTGCGTTTGTTAAGTTGACAAATAAAGTTGATGTTAATAATTTCGATAGAGAAGTTGAAAACATTTATAATGAAGTAAATAATAAGGTTGAACAATTAAACCGTGATTTAGAACATCATGTTACGGCAATTTATAGTTCAACAAATGAAGAACATGAAGATATAAGACGCTTCATTGATTCAAGGTGTGATAAGTTAGACACCAAAATAAAAGACTTGGATGAAAAGTTCGTAAGAGCTATAAATAAGAGTAAAGAAGATATTAATAATCTTCAAAACACCAAGGTTAGTAACGGCAAACAGTTACTAACTGATTAAATAATAAAAAGAAGTAACGCTATTAAAAGAGGATTTCGAAAGATTTCCTCTTTTTTTGTTAAAAACACTTGACAAATTAAAATACTTTTAGTATATTTGCACATATATATTAAAAACGTTCTTAAAATTATGGGGGTGACTGGCTATTGATTGTTTATAGTCGTGACTAGTAAGCATGTAGTGTTAGATGGAAACACTTTAATTACCTATCGATTTTTTTTAGATGACAACGAGTTTGACATTGACGAAAACTTCCTTGATACTGCTTCTGTAGAAGTAGGTATGGGAGAGGTAGCATACGCCTAACAGAGTAATGCAATGGTGGTATCCCACCAACAGCTCTAATGATACAGAGTTAAAATAGTATCCAAGATAACTTTTATTAGATACACCGACTTGTAAAATCGGGAACTGATAAACTTTGCTGGGATTAGAAACCAGATAAACATGTAGAAAGCTCTTTATGAGTAAACAAGACTTGAGTTCGAATCTCAACACTTCCACGCATTAGGCTTCTATCATTATGGGAATTATGGTAGAAATATAAGGGCCCACCAGAAATGGTGGGCTTTACTTTGCCTATAGGTATTAATAAAAAAAATATAACAAATTAAAACAAATTAAAAGAATGAAAAAATTATTAGGATTTATTATCGTAGCCACATTAGCTTCTTGCGGTGTTAAAGATACTACTGAAGGAAAAGGAACATTAGACTCAACATCTGTTGATAATATTGATACTACAAAATATGACACAATATTTACAACCACTATTTCAGATGTTAAAATATCTACCGTTAGTGGAATTGACTCAATCGTTGTAGAAGATTTATAAAAGTAACTATTTAACTATTAAAACCAACTTTTAGTTGGTTTTTTTATTTTACAGTTGACAAATATGAATTAAAGTATTATATTTGTTTTATTATAATTAAAAAAAAAATAAAATTATGTCAGTTATTACAGAAAACAGTAAAGTAGAAGTTCATTACACTGGAAAATTTACAGATGGTGAAGTATTTGATTCTTCAAAAGCTATTGAAGGTACAAATTTTGAAAACAAAGAACCTTTAAAGGTTGAATTAGGCAAAGGTCAACTTATCCCAGGATTTGAAAAAGGTTTACAAGGTATGAAAGAGGGTGAAACCAAAAGTATTACTATCGAATCTAAAGATGCTTATGGTCCAATTAAGGAAGACCATTACCAAGAGGTTGAAAAACAATACGTACCAGATACGGTAAAAGAAGGTGAAGTGTTACAAGCAAACGGGCCACAAGGACCTATGACCGTAAAAGTTAAAGAAGTAAATGAAAAAACAGTTATCTTGGATGCTAATCACCCATTAGCTGGTAAAGATTTGATATTTGATTTAGAAGTGGTTTCCATTTCTTAATATTAAAGTTAAAATAGATTAGTTTAATAAAAAGCCCACTGTTGTGGGCTTTTTTGGTTTTAGTAAGTATTTATAAAGTACAAATAACATTAAAAAAAAATAAACTATGAGAGATTTTATTAAAGACATTTTAACAGAAGATAAAAATGATGGTAAGTTTTCATCAAAAAAGACGATGGGTATTATTGGTGGTTTATTAGCATTTATGGCTTTCGTTGTTGATGGTTTTCATTTTTATGAAATAGACCAATCAATGTTTGACTCAATGTTGATATTCTCAGCTACAATGCTAGGTGCGTCAGTTGTTAAATCATTCGGTAAAGGTTCAACACCTAAGTCAGAATAATTTATTAAAGAAAGAATAACACAAATAAAAAGGCCAACTATATAGTTGGCCTTTTTTAGTTACCGTTATTACCACTTGTAGTGTTTGTTGTTGTTGTAGTTGTGTTAGAACTATTCGTTTGAGTTGGTTTTGGTTTCTTTTTACATCCACATGCCATAATCTTAAAGTTTTATATAAATTGTTATTATCTTTATAAATAAATATAAAATTATTATAAAATAAACCCTATTTATTGATTTTTAATTTTAAAATGGTTATATTTATAATAATAATAACCTAAAATATAAGATATGTTAATAATACCAGTAAAAAATGGTAATATAGAAAGAGCATTAAAAGCCCTTAAAAGAAAAGTTAGAAATACTAAACAAAAAGAAGAACTTTACAACTTAAAAGATTATACCAAACCTAGTGTTGAAAAAAGGGAGAAAAAACAAAAAGCCATTTATAAGGAAAATAAAAAAAATAATGATTAAATTATTTAATCGAGATAGCATTACTTTTTTAAATGAAAAGTGGGACGTTATCAAGGGTAATGTTAAAATAAAACATATACCTAGAAATAATGAACTAATATTCTTACCAGAATATAATAGGTATTTTAGAGTTATAAATGTTATATATAATTTTACTGAAAGACAAAATATATTTGTAATATTAGAAGATTATACTGGTGATTTATCATTATTAGAAAAAAAAATAAAATAAAACTTGACAAATTATTAAATTTTATGTATATTTGAATATATATAATTAATAAAATGTTATTTTACATCATGATAGATAAGTAACCAAAATAATTTGGGTCTTAATAAATTAAACCTTGCGACTTACTGCTAACCACCCCTTTTCAGAAGTGTATTGAGTTTAATACTAGGTGAAACTCCTAGAAGACCCACAAGTTGCAAATAGGATTATGTTCCAATAATTAAGTCAAAGTTAATAGTGTTAAAAAAACTAATCCTATGTAGAAAGAATGGTTTCAGCAATTAAAGCTCTAATGTTATAGAAAAAAAAACCATTCTGATTTGTAAAAATAAAATATATTGCGGGGTGGAGCAGCGGTCAGCTCGCCAGGCTCATAACCTGGAGGTCGGGGGTTCGAATCCCTCTCCCGCTACTAATGTTTCATATCTTTCATGATTGTTAAGGAATCGGTTCAGCAATGAACTTTTAATGTAAAAAAAAACGATTCTGATTTTTAATTGTTAGTAATTAAAATCCTCACTAGAAATGGTGGGGATTTTTTTTTCACATTTCTTGCATAGTTAAGATTTATATTGTATCTTTGTTAAAATATAAATATTATGATAGATAAAAATGTAAGACCAAAACTCTTAATCCTAGGGCATGCGAGACATGGAAAGGATACTTTTGCTGAACTATTAAATGAAGAGTTCGGTTTAAGTTTCAAATCATCATCACAAGCTGCTGCTGACATATTTCTATATGACAAGTTAAAGGACCAATATGGATACGATAGTTCAGAAGAATGTTTTGAAGACAGAGTAAATCACAGACAAGAATGGTACGAATCAATCTGTGATTATAATAAGGATGATAGAGCTAGATTAGCCAAGAGTATTCTTAAGATTTCAGATTGTTATGTTGGTATGAGAGATGACGAAGAAGTTAAAGAATGTATGAACCAAGAGTTATTCGACTTAATCATATGGGTTGATGCTTCAGATAGATTACCGTTAGAACCAGAAACATCATTCAATATAAATAAAAATTGTGCTGATATTATAATCACAAATAATACTACTCTTGATGAGTTTAAAGCTAGAACCTCTAGATTTGGTGGGATATTATTTAACCATTCAGTAAGAGTTTTAGAAGAAAATTAAAAATAATTTAATAAAAACTTGCATATGTTAAATTTTAATTGTAAGTTTGTCAAATAATAATAATAATTAAAAACAAAAAAAAAGAAAAAAAATGACAATTTTAGGAATTTTACTAATTTTAGTAGCAATCGGTATGTATATCGTACCAAAATTTATGACTCTGAGAACAGAGACAACACAAGTGGATAACGGTTATGGTGGGACGAACTCACTACCCCCAAGTCCAAAAATACTTACAAGTTGGACTGGTAAGAAAAGTCTAATTATAGGTTTTGTAGGGTTAGCATTCACAATGGTAAGCGGGATGTTCTTTTACAACCCAGCTGGTACAGCAACGTCTGTACAATACTTATGGGGTGGAGATGCAGCAGTTACCTCTCAAGGTCTTAAAATGAAATTATGGGGTAAGACAATCCCAATCTCGTTTGAGATTGCCATGCAAGATGTTATCCTTTTAGGTGAGGATGGGTTCCCTAGTGAACCAGGCATTTATTACAGAGATGGCCAACGTAGGGAATTTGCTGATGCAATTAAGGCTGACATTGCAGCATCCCTAATTGTATCTGTAAATTATAGTGACGAGGAATTATTCCTAGATATGGCAGATAAAAACAGGTCGGAACAAAAATTAGTCTACGCTCGTATTTACCCAGTTTATGACCAAGCGTTGAAAAACACTTGTAAGTTAATGGATGCTCAAGATTACATATCTGGTGCATCATCTCAATTTGATTATTACTTAAAAGACCAAATGGAGAATGGTATGTACTTAACTGAAGAAGTATATGCTGACGTTATAGAAATAGCTATAACTGATGGCGATACATCTTCAACAGCTAGAACAGTTGCTAAGGGTAAAATTGATGACGAGAAAAAAGAAAAGAAGTATAGAATACGTAGGGATTCAAATGGAGACCCAATTAGAGATGCGTCTAATAGTCTTAAAAGATACGGTCTTACAGTACAACAAGCAGCTGTAACTAATATTGATTGGGAAGAGTCTTTCGATGCCAGACTTCAATTACAGAAAGAGCAAGTAGCTCAAACACAAATTGAGAAACAAGAAGCTGAAAAAGAATATTACGCTACACAGAAAACAATCGCTAAAGGTGAGCGTGAGAAAGCTGAAGTACGTGTAACTTTAGAAAAGAAACAATTGGAACAAACAATTGCTGCTGAAACTAAAGCTAAATCTGCGAAGTACAAAGAGCAAGAGGAAATCAACTTGTTAGCTGCCGCAAAGAAACAAGCTGAACGTATCAAAGTATCTGCTGATGCTGATGCTTATGAAATCAAGAAGAAAGTAAATGCGGGTATTACCCCAGAAACTAGACTGAAGATGGAATTAGATGCTAAGGTAGCAATTATGAAGGCTTTAGCTGGACCAGAAGGAATGAATATGCCAACTACAGTTATGACTGGTGATGGTGGAAAGTCTGGAGGAAACGGAATGCTTGAATCAATCTTAGGTGCTAAAATTCTAAGTGGTGAATTAGGTACAAGTAAAAAATAGAACACACCTAAATATAATTAACCCTCATATCTAAAAGGTATGGGGGTTTTTTATTTACATTTAAATATAATTATTTATATATAATGATATGGATGATTGGATTTTTGTGGGTTTTCCAAACGAAGGGCAAATACCACTAACTATTAAGAGTATTAAACATTGGGAACCAAGTGATATTGATATTGTTGGTAACAACGTATTTTTTAATCAAGGTAATAGTAGGTTATCAATGAAATTAGAAGATTTTAAAATAAATTTCAAAATATACTTGACAAATTTATAATTTTATCATATATTTGTTTAAGTTAATATAAAGAATAGTTACGGCAATCTTAAAAACTTCAGAAAGAGAGAGTGGTTTTAGAAATTATCCACTTTATGAGCAACAAAAAATAACCTGGTGTCTAGACCCAGTAAATAACACTAAACCACTATTCTGTTACTTATTAATATAAAATGATAGCTCAATCAATTGATTGGGCTATTTTTGTTTATAAGTAGATATTTATAATTAAATAATTATATTATATGACAAAGAATGATATACAATACCTTTTAAACAAAGATACACCAAATATATTTGAACCATCTTATTGCTCTAATGTTTTAGGGATAACCACAACACTAAATGAGAGTTATCTTGTAGACAATAAAAGACAGATAATTGAAGAACAACTTATACTAGAGGGTTGGTTTGATAGTATTACAAAAGTCGGGAGTGATTTAAAAGATTTAATGATTGCATTAAAACAAGTAGTAACAGACCCAAAAGCTGTTAAGAAATGGATTAGTGGACTTAAAATTGGTATTATCAATAAAGGTATTGATACCATTAAAAAATTTCTAGAAAATGTAGTTAAAGCTAGTGAAAACCATGGGTTAAGTGAGGTAAAAAAATTAGCCCAAAAAGTTGGTACATTTATAGTAGATTTAAAAGAAAGAATAAATAATTTTAGTGGTTGGGCTGGTGCTATAACACTAACTGGAATTGCTTTATCGATTAAGTTTTTATTCAGTAAAGTAGGTAGGTTATTAAAGAGCGAACTTAATAACATGACCAAATCTTTCCTAACTGATGAAGTTATGAAAAAATTAGAGGGGGTTTTTATGAGTTCACTAAATACTGGGATAGAAACTGTAATTAATGGTTTTAGTGGTATCGGTGCTCTTGTTAGTTGGGCTATGAAAGCTTTTGAGGGTACTAAATTTATAACTAGTACTTTAGAACCAATTGTTAGTGGTTTTAACATCAACCCAAATCAAAATATATACCTAGGGAAACATAAAAATGAAAATATGAAAATAGTTAAAAGACTTTTAAAAGAATCGTTACATATTGAAAGTATGTTAACAGAGTTAAGTGATAATCTTGATTTCTCAGCATTTAAGATGAATGATACTCTACAACCAGAGATATGGGACACTGAAGACAGGATAAATGTAGAAATAAAAGATAGTCTAATTAGAATAGCAAATGACTACTGGGAATCTCTTGATTTAGGGTTTGATTATTCAGATATAACCATGACTGGTTCATTAGCTAATTTTAATTGGTCAAAATATTCAGACGTTGATTTACATATAATATTCGATATGAATGAACTTGGTGATAATAAGGAAATGATTAAAGACTTATTAGATGTTAAGACTAGAAAATGGAATGGTGACCATGATATTACAGTAAAAGGGTATGAAGTGGAATTATACCTCCAACCAGAAGACCAACCTCATCACTCAAGTGGTGTTTATTCACTTACAAATGATGAATGGATATCTAAACCAGGAAAACAAGATGTAAGAATAGATAAAGAAACAATTAGAAAGAAATATAAAGGTATAGTCAAAACTGTTGAGGATATTGAAAAGGATAAAGACAACGAAAGTATTATTGACCGAGTAGATAAGTTAAAGGATAAGATTAAGAAGATGAGACAATCTGGACTTGAAAAAGGTGGTGAATATAGTGTTGAGAACATTGTTTTTAAATTACTTAGAAGAAATAATATAATGGATAAACTAGGTGACTTATCTAGTAATGCATATGATAATGAAGTTACGATAGATGAAATTAACTAATTTATACGAAGAAATAATGAATGGGCTTCACTTCACAGAGTTTGAAGATGATGAGAGAATGAATATAATCCTTATGGATAATAAGGAAATTATAGGTAAGGTAATAGTTGTACATGTTATGTCTGGTTATATGGAATTTGAAGACATGATGAGTGAAGATGAATACTTAGAGATATTTGGTGACGATGATTTCTATCAAATAGAACATCTTGAAGTTTATCCACAATATACTGGTAGTGGTTATGGTAAACTACTCATGAATAAAGCTATTGATTACGTTAATAAAATGGATGGTAGGAGTTTATATCTAAACGCATCCCCAATGAGTCATAAGGGTCTTGATTTAGGTAACCTTGTTTCATTTTATAAGGACTTTGGTTTTGAAGTGATACCAGAACTTGATAAATGGCCACATAATAAAGAAATGCTTTTAAAATTAAAACAAATAGGGTGAAAGATTTAATTAAAAAATTACTTAGGGAAAATTTAGAGGAAGCATTAAAGAATGAAAGTTTTATTCTTTACCATGGTTCCCCAAATAAGATTAAAAAATTTACAGATGAATTTGTTGGTGGCAAGGATGCTACAGACCAAGAAGGTCCAGGTTTATATTTTACAACATCATATGATGAAGCTTTAGGGTATGCTGATGGTGGTTATGTGTATGAAGTTAGGGTATCACCAAGATTATTATTTGATGAATCTGAAGAAAAGGATATTAATAAAGATGTTTTAGAAAAATTAGTATTTTTATCAGAAAATTGGGAAGACCATGCCTCAAATTGGGACCCAGACCCTAAAATTGGTGTGGAAAATATGATTAACTCTGCCTATAAATATAATGATAATGAAAAGGATGTATTATTGCAGATTTGGATTGAAGCTTATAGGTATGATGGTGTTAATTTTGTTAGGAATTGTGTTAAAGTTGGTATTGATGGTATTATAGTTAATAGAGAGAACGGAAAACATGTTATTATCTATAACCCAAAAATTATTGAGTTAACAAATATTGAAGATGTTAGTAAAGAGATTAGTGAAGGTTCAGATTCCGAACCATTAGTGTTAGATATTATGAAAAATCCAGAAGCAGCACCTAATATGGGTTCTAGATATGGACAAGATGTTGAACCGCATGGAACTTATGTTTTACAAAGAGAACCAGGTGATAATTCTGAAGGTTGGTTAATTGGAAAAGCTGTATTGGATAATCCATTAATGGTGAATATTACAGACGATACATTGGTCCAATACAAAAGAGATTTAGCGGCACAATATAAAGCTAAGGGTAAAAGGTTAACAAATAAATTAATGCAAAAGGGACATGATGCTTTAATCACAGTAAAACCAAACGGTAGTTACGGTGAGATAGTTTTATTCCCTAATTCTAAATTTATGGTTAATTAATGGGGTTTATTACAGTTACGACCAATATAAAATAGTTAATATAAATGATAAATGAAGATTTTAGCAAATGATGGGATTGCACCTATCGGGAAAACAAATTTAGAAGCATTAAACTACACTGTTGTTACAGAAACAGTTGCTCAAGAGGATTTAATTAAGGCGATTAACGATAATAACTATATAGGGTTATTAGTTCGAAGTGCAACGACAGTTAGAAAAGAATTGATTGATGCCTGTCCAGGTTTAAAATTGATTGGTCGTGGTGGTGTTGGCATGGACAATATTGATGTTGAATACGCTAGAAGTAAAGGGATTAAAGTAATTAACACACCCGCAGCATCCTCCCAATCAGTTGCAGAACAGGTTATGGCTCATTTATTTAGTGCTGCACGTTCTTTATATGATTCTAACAGACAAATGCCGACATCTGGATTATCAGATTTTAAAAAGTTAAAAAAGAAATACGGAAAAGGTGTTGAATTAAGAGGTTCTACTCTAGGGATTATAGGTTTTGGAAGGATTGGGCAAAGCCTAGCTAGTTATGCTTTAGGTTGTGGAATGAATGTAATTGCATACGACCCATTCGTATCAGAAGCAACAATAACAGTACCCATTAACTCTAACTCAATTTACATAGATATAAAAACAGTATCTCTTGATGAATTATTAAGCAAGTCTAATTTTATATCCTTACATATGCCTATGCCAAGTGATGGTAATGCACTTATTAGAAATAAAGAGTTTTCTAAAATGCAAGATGGTGTAATTATAGCAAATGCTGCTAGAGGAGGAGTGATTGATGAAGATGCGTTAATTACGAATTTAGATTCGGGAAAAGTTGCACATGCTGCTTTAGATGTGTTTATGAACGAACCTTCACCAAGACAAGATTTATTAACACATCCAAAGATATCCTTAACACCACATACAGGTGCAGCTACATTAGAAGCGCAAGACAGAATTGGTGAAGAGTTAGCTTCTCAAATAATAAACCATTTTCAATGTGTTAATATTTAAATAATATCGAATTAATTTGCAATGTCCAAATTAAATTAATATATTTGTAGTATGAAAGATTTTATCAGAAATAAAATAAGAGAAAACCTTATTACTGAGAATAGGGTAGAGATGAATATTCCTATCCCAGATTCCATCATATTAATAAAAGATGCTTTCCTTAAGTATGGTAAAATTCTATTTAAAAAGGAATTTAAGTTATTTGTGGTTGGTGGTGCAGTTAGAGATGCCTTACTAGGTAAGACACCGAAGGATTGGGATTTAGCTACTGATGCTACACCAGATAAGGTTGAAGCTATGATGAAAGCAGCTGGACTTAAGACACTTCCTACTGGTAAAGCCTTCGGTGTTATTAATATATTTGTTGATGATGAAGAATTTGAAGTGGCCACGTTTAGACGTGATTTAGGTTCTGGCCGTAGACCAGATGCTGTAGAATTCACTACAATCGACCAAGACGTTAAAAGACGTGACCTTACAATTAATGCTCTTTTCTATGATATTGATGCTGGTGAGGTAGTTGACCTTGTTGGTGGTATTGATGATTTAAAGAATGGTGTTGTCAAAACAGTTGGTTCCCCAGAAGAAAGATTTGGTGAAGATAGATTGAGGATACTTAGAGCTATAAGGTTTGCTGCTAGGTTCGGAAGTGAATTAGAACCTAGTGTAGAAAAGGCTCTAACTAACGATGCTAGTCTTGAAGGTATAAGTCCAGAGAGAATTAGAGATGAGTTCTTAAAAGGTATTAAAACAGCTAAGAGTGTTAAACATTTCTTAAGTCTTATAGATAAGTTTAACTTATTTGATTGGGTATTCAGAGGTCTTTCAGTTGATAAGGATTTTATTGAAGATAAAGACTCTATGGTTGTTATTGCAACTTTATTAAAAGGTAATAATTTCACAACCCTACCAAAAGCACTTAATAAACTAAAGTTCAGTGCTGACGAGACTAAGATTATTACATTTCTTGTTGCATTATTAGAACTTAATAAGGCTGACCATAAAGACATACCAAGTTTAGGTATTAAATTAAAGAAGATGATGGATAAAACCAATATCACGTCAGACCAACTTAGAAACTTCGGTAGTAGAGCTGGTGTAATGAGTCAAATTATTGATGCATTAGAGAACTTTGAGTTTAGTGTTAGTGGTAAAGAAGTTCAAGATGAAACTGGTATGAAGCCAGGGCCAGAACTGGGTAAAGAAATTCAAAGAAGAGAAATTGATAACTTTTTAAATTTATTATAATGGATGAATTATATATTAAAGGTGGTTGTGATTTTATGTACGCTGCTAACCATATCATTAGTGTCACTAGGTCAGAACCAAATGAAGAGTTGGCAATACTCCCAATTCAAAAATGCGGAAAAAGCCAGGAAATGGAGAAGCTCGAAACGGGTATCCAAATTGTGGACGAAATCGCCAAAAAGGGTATCAAGAAGGAAGAAATTCACATATGGTCAACCAACAACAATAAGACACAAGGGAAATAGATAATATTATGAGAAGATTTGATAAAAATAAAAACATTAATAAAGTAAACTTATTAGCAGAACAAAGATATCTTGAGTCAAAGGGTTTAATAAATGAAAGTGCTGGCGTTACTGCTGGTGTTGGTATGTTATTAGGTCTTGATGACGAAATAAAATCTAAAATAAGTTCAATGGAAATACCAGCTGAACCAAATGGTGCTGAAATGACTAACTTACCAAAGGATAAGCTACATGTTACACTTACTAGTATTAGAGCTTTCAAACCATTTAAGGGTA
>Ga0181553_10001303_pt1 | contig 22219 bp, 22 predicted proteins | sample 011ome_17_FD_133753 | JGI IMG/M metagenome (GOLD analysis project Ga0181553, IMG submission 133753) | Coastal salt marsh microbial communities from the Groves Creek Marsh, Skidaway Island, Georgia - 011502XT metaG (megahit assembly) | ecosystem: Environmental > Aquatic > Marine > Intertidal...
GCATTACGGTGGAAATGGGTACCCCCGACACCCCACGCACATCTGTTGCCACACGCGAACTATGGCAGAGGTTTGGGCCCGGATTCTTCGGGGCATGGATTGGGCAAGTCAACTGAGCCAGAATTAGATATTGGACCAGATTTCTAAACCACCCATCAGCCATGCAATGGCGCGGAGTTGAGGTAACAATATGGCTATGGACATGAATAGCGGGCTATTTTCGGCCGTTGTTTCCGTTGCGGCGGGGCTTGAACTCAACTCAACCTTGCGAAGGATCGTGACCAATGCCGTGGAACTCGTTGATGCCTCTTATGGCGCGCTTGGAGTTCTTGATTCTGAAGGAAGTGTCATCGAATTCATTCATGTTGGCATTCCGGAGGCACAAGCACTGAAAATTGGTGCCTTGCCCCAAGGGAAAGGAATTCTGGGACTCATAACGGAAAATCCGGCACCATTACGACTGGTCGACATCAGCGATCACCCTAAGTCTGGCGGATTTCCCAAGGATCATCCCGACATGACCACATTTCTTGGTGTTCCGGTCCGCGTGCGCGGCGAAATTTTTGGAAACCTGTACCTCACCGAGAAGCGCGATGGAAAGTTGTTCACGGCCCAGGATGAACGCACCGTCATGGCTCTCGCAGCAGCAGCGGCCGTAGCTATTGAGAATGCGCGCCTTTTTGAGTTATCTCGGCAACGCGAACGCTGGCAACGGGCAATCGCAGAGATCGGCACCTCGGTACTTTCGGGCAGGGATTCAGGGGAAACCTTGAAGCTGATTGCGGACAGCAGCCGAAACCTTACTGAGGCAATGGCGACGATTCTCACCCTTCCCAACTCTCGTGGGCAACTAACAATTGAAATCGTGAGCCTGAACGAGACAGCAGCAACCGATGCTTCTAATTTAAAACATTGGATTGGCAAACCCGTTCCTTCAGGATCGATCATTGATCGATCTTTCAAAGCGGGAGCAAGCGTGATTGAGCAGGAGTGTCTGCTCTGGCAAGATCTCGAGATCCCGAGCGACCAGTCCATGGGCGCAGGATTTGGAGCAGCCGTTTCGTTGCCACTTCGAACTTCAGATCGCGTGCTCGGGGTGCTTCTACTCATGTGGCCACAAGGTTTGCGCATGGCAGGAAGAGAGATAATTGACCTCGTTGAATCTTTTGCATCTCAGGCTGCAATGACCTTGGTTCTCTCCGAAGCCCAGCGAGATAAAGAGAATATCGCGGTGCTGCAGGACAGGGAGCGAATCGGTCGTGACCTGCACGATCTTGTTATCCAGCGGGTATTCGCTGCTGGAATGGTTTTGCAAAGTGCCTCTCAACTTGCGGGAGAGGATTCACCTTCAGCGCCGAAAATTGATCAAGCTATTGATGAACTCGATGAGACTATTCGAGAGATTCGTCAAACAATTTTTGATCTCCATGAAAATGATGGCTCCCAGAGTTTGCAGGAACTCATATCTCGGGAGGTGAAGTCATCCTCGGTTGCCTTGGGTTTTACTCCAAAGTTGCATCTGAATGGGGCCATAGATTCCAGAGTCCCCCGAGCTCTTGGAGACAACTTGCTTGCTGTGATTCGAGAGTCTCTGGCCAATTCTGCAAAGCATGCCCAAGCATCGACCATTACGGTTGATATCAAGGTGACCGAATCCTGTTTGACATGTGTGATCCGAGACGATGGTGTTGGCTATATCCCGACAGATAAAAAATCAGGTTTGCGGAACATGGAGAAGCGAGCAACAGACTTTGGTGGAGTTTTTACTATTGAAGGTGAAAAAGATTCAGGCACTCAATTAGTATGGTCAGTCCCACTAAGCTAGCGCTCTGATTCAAGGCGGGCCACATACGCAGCGGCTTGCGTGCGGCGTTCCATTCCCAGTTTTGCCAAAAGGCCTGACACATAGTTCTTGATTGTTTTCTCTGCAAGATGCATGTGATCGCCAATTTGCCTGTTTGTCATTCCTTGACCAATGAGAGTGAGAATTTGACGTTCTTGATCTGTCAACCCGGCGAGTTCGGAATCCACTTTCCTTCCACTGTGTAATCGTTCAAGTACCTTTTCAGTGACGCTGGGATCCAGCAGGCTTTCCCCATTGGCCACCTGGCGAATGGCCTTGATGAGATCGTTTCCACGGATCTCTTTAAGCACGTATCCCGAAGCGCCGGCCATGATTGCATTTAAAAGAGCTTCGTCGTCTGAATATGACGTCAACATCAAGCAGCTAACGCTGGGCATTACCGATTTCACCTCCCGACACACTTCAACTCCACTGCCATCAGGAAGACGAACATCGAGAACTGCGATATCTGGTCGCGCAGCAGGGATTCTGCGCAAGGCTTCGTCAGCGGTACTTGCTTCGCCAACCACTTCCATGTCATTTTGCAGATTGATGAGTTCAGCCAGGCCTCGACGTACTATCTCGTGATCGTCAAGAAGGAAAACTCGGATCGCATCCATAGCCACATTATGCACGGATAAACGAGCTCCTGACTCGCTCCTTGCTTGTGAGAGTTGTCAGAGATATTTTCAGTTAAGGCGTCGACGGTAGTTGGGTGACAAATGCTTCGGCGAGTGGACCGTTCAGTTCAGCACAAGCCAACATTTCGCCAACTCCCATTCGGCCGCAAAATGAATCACTAAATGAGGGCCATGACATGGATACGGTGTTTTCCGCGTCAGGATGTGAATGTACCAACTCTGCTCGACCATCGTCATTGACAACAACGCCAACTGATCCTTGGATTTCCGGGCCAGAGAGATGCAAGGTGAGGCCTGATCCGGGTGGCGCACCAACTTTTTTGCCCCAAATAAATGGCAGCGCACTGATCATTCGTTGGAGGGAAGCGCGTGCAGGGTTGCTTCCAAGATTTCCTGGGATATTGAGAGCGGCTCTAATGTCCTGTTCATGGACCCAGATGTCGAAAGTGCGCATGGATAGGAATTGCTCAACTGACATTTCACCTTTAAACCATGGAAGCTTCAGGCCAATTTCATTCTCGTTGTTTTTCAGATGATCGACAAGTGCCTGCGCAGTTTCCGATAGTTGGTCGAGCAAAGCATCCGGCGCGGTCCCACGCCGGAAGTCAACGCCGCGTTCAGTGAACTTACTGCCAGCATTGGTCACGTGAGCGAGAGATTCCCATTGAGGTTCATGATCAACCATGGTCCCCGTGATGGCCCCGGTGTCCAAATCAATCAAATGGGCAGCAATATCTGCAACGGTCCAGCCGGGGCACGGAGTCGGTGACTGCCATTGACTCGGGGCTATTTCACTGAGTAGGTCAATGATGTCTGACATTGCCTCCTTGTAGGTATTAATGGAGTCTTTGTCAGATTTGATTTCTTGAAGTTCAGCGGTCATGTGAAAAGTGTGGCGCATGAAAGGCCGTTATGCAGGGATTAGGCTAAAGCCATGGGTGTGCGAACGAGTATTGTGCAATTGAACTGCTCGAGCGCAGAAACTATGGCAGCACGTGTCAGTCGGGTGATGGGTCTTCTTGACCAATTGGCGGGTAATACTGACTTCGTACTGCTCCCGGAACTGTGGAACACCGGAGCATTTGATCTTATTTCCAGCAGAGAGCATTCCCAGCCAATCGATGGACCACTTCCAACAGCGCTTGCGGCAAAGGCACGTGAGAACGGCATGTGGATCCATGGTGGTTCATTCTGCGAAAAGGATGGCGAGTCGCTTTTCAACACTAGTGTTCTGTTCAATGATCAAGGCGAACTAGTTGCGCGATACAGGAAAGTTCATGTGTTCACTTATGCCAATGAGCAAGACATCATGACACCTGGTGAGAACTATGTCGTGACTGAAACTCCGCTGGGTCTCACGGGACTGGCCACCTGTTACGACACCCGGTTTCCCGAGATGTTTCGTTCCATGCGGGATGCAGGAGCCCAAGCATTTCTTATCCCCTCGGGATGGCCCACCGCACGTATCAGCCAATGGAATGCTCTCTTGCCCGCTAGGGCAATAGAAAATCAAGCCTGGGTTGTCGCTGGTAATCAAGTTGGAGTTCAAGGCACTCATGTGCTGGGTGGCAACTCAGCAATCATTGACCCCATGGGTGTCACTCGAACTCTCGGTGGTGACTGTGAAGAAGTTTTGACGTGGGACGTTGAACCAGAGCTTGCGAATGAGTGGCGAACGGAGTTTCCTGCTCACGACGATGTTGTTTATTGCGAGGTCAACTAATTGGGCAGAAAAGAACCGGCAGTCGCTGCCTGGGGCAACAACTGCCGGTTCCAATCGCCTTCATCTTGATGTGTGGCATTTAAGGCAATGAATTTATCGTTGCCCCCGCCCTCCATTTCTTGAGGGCTGTGTGCCGCCAGCAAGAGCTCCATTGACATTTGGACTTCCTGCATTGGGACCGCGACCACTACGACGAGCATTTTGGTTGCCTTGATCCTGAGGTTGGGTGTTGGCACCCTGGAACTGTTGCGCGTTCCCGTTGAGTTGAGTCACGCCATTACCAGCCCGTCGACCATTGCGTGAATTTGTGGTCGTCCCATTGAGCGCTTTATCTGTGCAGTTGGCGTCCCCTCTTTGAGAATTCCCAACACGGTTCTGGAGACTCGTGCCAACCCATGCTTCAAAAATATCGGCATGCAGGGTTGTTGCGGCGCCACTTGCCAGAGTCACCCCTGCGCCTCCTGTTGCCGCAGCTGCATATTGGGCTTGCAGAGTCACCTCAGGTACGCGCACAGGGTGAGTTGAGGGACACTCGGGGCGTCCACTAGTGCCCGTGGTTGATGCCACAAGGTGCGACGCATGATCGGCACTGTCCAAGCTTGTTCCATCCCAGCAGTCTCCGAACTTCACTTCTGCCACCAAGCGCGCTCCACCTTCACAAACCGGGACATTAGCCAGGGTTGAACTGAATGTTGTTTGACCGCCCGCAGTGCAACCCCAGCGTGCCGTCGAGTCGGTACGTCCTGTGACTGCCATGAATCCTTGGGGGAAGGCCGTGACATTGCCTCCAAGTCGGGCATAGCGAGCGCGCAGCATTGTTGGCTCGACGAGAACATCGTCTTGGTAGAGAGCGGGGAACCAATAAGCGGACAGATCGTTTTGATCGCCGCAGGTGGTGCCGCCGGAGAGCAGAGATGCTCCTGTCGAACTCTCATTGGTTGTGGTGTTGCCAAAGAATTGATGGAGATGACTCGTCATCGCCATACCAGGCATCACGATCGGGTCAAAGCGACCCGAGTGGCTGAAATCGCAGGTGACAGCAAAACTGTTGCCAGCACCGGCTCGAGTCTGCGTCCCCTGATTCGCACCTGAATTCGGTGCGGCACTTGCTGTTGCCATTCCTGCTGCAAGAAGTGAGACCGTTGCACCGGTGAGCACTACTGCCTTGATTACTTTTTTCATACTAACTCCTCAAGTAGTTTTTCCTATTGACGGCACTCTGTGCTGTGAGTCTGGGAAATGCCTGACTTGAGGCTGTGAATTTACTGTGGATCTAATCGAAGTATCTAATCAGTGACTTCGATGTGAATCACGGGATTGCGTGAAGGTTCCACCCATTGAAGCAGTTCTTTCATGACGGATTGCTTGACCGCAATGCACCCTGCTGTCTTTTTACCATTTGTCACGTGCAGAAAGATGCCACCGCCACGCTGAGTGTTTGCAGGCTCACTCGTTCTCCGAATCCCATTCGCACCCGACGTAATTTTCCCTGGGGGCAGATTGAAATCCAAAATCAATGAGTAGTTGTACTGAACCCCGTAGTAATTTAGGCGCTCAACAAATTGCCCATAGCTTTTCCAAGATTTCTTGACAGTTTGAAAGATGTTGTAGGTGCTTGGAAACTTTGGGTTATAAGTCCACGCGTCATACTCTCTAATTTTTTTATAGGGAAGTTTGCTGCCAGGATTTTTCTTGGTGCCAAACGCTGAAACGAGACTATAGGCACCTGTTGGTGTTTTACCCGTGCCTTGTACTCGATTATCTCCTGGGACTAGCCCCCCATATCCGAGATTTGCTACAACAGCGGGTATGACCTCAACCCACATGGAGCCTCGTTTTTCAAATGCGCGAAGTGTTCCTTTTGTGGAATTCCACCGTGGTGCCTGGACAAGGACTACCTGGTCAGATCCCTGAATCTCAGAGACGATTTTGGGAATTGTTGGTTGCGCTTGAGCGCCGATTGGAATGATTGAAAAAGCGAATAAAGAAATGGCAATAGTAGGCAACAATCTCACCCACCATTGAGGTTTGTTCACGTTCACACCTAGGAAACTACAGGAAAGCCCGCATCTTCCCAACTGACGATTCCGGATTCAAGTTCAAAGATTCCATTGATTCCGATGCTCGACATCGCAGCAACGGCTGGCTGGGAGCGATTTCCACTTCGGCAATAGACGGCGTAAGTACCGGCTGGGTCGAGTGTTGAAATCTGAGTGGCAAAGTCAGGGCCCTGCACGTTGTAATTGACCGCGCCTTCGATGTGCCCTTGTGCAAATTCCTCAGGTGAGCGGACATCGATAATTTGGACGCCCGGAGTTGCAACGACATTGGCAAACATCGCGGGGTCAACGCGCTCGGGAGCCGCAGGCTGCTCCACAACAACAGAGGTGTCTGGACCAGAGGCGAATTCTGCTGCATCGGTGGATGTTGAACAACCGGTTAGGACAAGGGCTGTGGCCGCCAGAGCGGCACCAATCGCGGACATCTTCATACCCCCTAGGGTATAACAACCACCGAACAAGTCGCGAGTGGGCTGCCTTAACTGGGGCGCTTATTCATGCTGGCAAGGCGCTCGTTGTAGGCGTTAAGTTCGGCATCCCCGTCACGATCAGCCTGACGGTCTTTGCGCACCGCCTCCCTGTCATCACTGCGTGACCACTGGACCATGATCACGATCAAGACGATGAGGGCAGGAATCTCAGACAAACCCCAGGCAACTTGGCCACCGAATAGCGTGTCTTGCAGTGGGTCGGTCACCCAATCTGGCCGCACGATCCCGTACCACTCGACAGCCATCGGTGTTGTTCCCATCATCAGAATGACTGCGAAAAATGCGTGCACTCCAAGAGACAACAGCAGCAACACAATGCGTCCCCAGTAGGGAAGTGGCCGCGGCCTGGGGTCAATTCCAATGAGAACCCAGTAGAAAAGGTAGCCCGCAGTAACGAAATGGAGTTGCATGATGATGTGACCGACGTGGCTACCCATCAGCCAGCCAAATGCGGGCGTCAAATAGAGCCCATAAAGACCAATCACATAAACGATGAATACATAGAATGGGCTTGTGAGAACCCTGTTGATTGGACTGTGCAGGAACCAAACAACCCACTCCCGTGGCCCTCGCTCATTAGTGCTTGATGGCTTAAGCGCCCTCAGCGCAAGTGTGGCTGGCGCTCCCATGACGAGGAAAATAGGACCAAGCATGGTTAATGTCATGTGTTGCGTCATGTGTAAACCAACGGAAACCTGCGAATACAGAGCGATGCCCGAGTTCGTGCACCAGATCACAACAGCAATGCCTGCCATCCATGAAACCAGACGCATAATGGGCCATGAATCGCCTCGATTTCGCAGTCGCGCATACCCAACTGCATAGAGCGAGGCAGCAACAAGTGAACCAACGAGAAAGAATGGTTCAAGTTGGAATCCGAACGCAATTCGCTCAAAAGTTGGTGGCTCTGGATAAAGGAAGCCAAGAAGTGACTCGCCGTAGCTGGGCAGTTCCGTTTCGATCCGTGGATAGGGACTTGCTGCTAGGGCAACTCCCAAACTCATGGCAAGAACCATGATGATGAGTTCAACCAATGCGGTGCGCACAAAAATCACGGCGCGCGAAAGTTTGTTTAATTGGGGGATAACGCGCTGACGAAGCTGCCATCCCACTATTCCTAGGGCGACAATCAGTGTGATTTTCATGGTGACAACTTGCCCGTAGCCAGTTGTGAAAAGCTCTGAGGCGGAATTTAATCTGGTGTAGGCGTTGGTGATTCCACTGAGGGCTAGCAGTGCGATGGCTGTGAGGGCTATTGGTGAGAAGCGCTGCAGAGACCTTTGGATTGGAATGTCTTTGCGCAGCGCGTGAAGTATAAGAACGAAGACACCGCCGACCCACAACGTTGCAGCGATGACATGTGCGACACCTGCGGTGAGCGCTAAAGCGTGATCACCAGACCCGGAACCATGTCCGGCGAGTGCGGGTAGAGAGGCAGTAATCAAAGCGAGCGCGAGCCAAGCAGCGCTCACCCCTGTCGTCGCTGTTACATAGCCTCCGAGGGCTATAACAAGCGCAACGATGGCGGCAGCAACTAGTGCCCGCGTTGCGGGAACTTCGTTGACATAGGTACCAATGACCGTTGGATCAAGTGTTTGCGTGAGTGACAAGCTGAGTACGTTGGCGAGTAAGAAGATGGTCTGCGCCAAGGCTAGAAACATCCACACAACAGCGGACTTTGATGCACGAACAACATCTTTGCGGCCAGCATGTGAGAGCACACCGTCCTTACCCGACGGATCCAAGAATGCAGCAGCAATGAGGAACCCGATCGTTGTTACCGCTGCAATGTCCGTCAGTACTCGCAAGAGAACTGAGCCCCACACGACAAGTGGCCCGGGGTCTGAGATTCCAACGGGTGCGGGCGCGTAGGCGCCACCGGAAATTACAAGTCCGAGAGCGGTAGTGCTCACGGCCAGAAAAACCAACAGCGCACCAACGAGTGAAATGCGCGCTTTGGATGTTTCCTTTCCAGCGCTAACCGTGACCTTCATTGGCCAATCAATTCTTTGATGCTCGTGATGCACCGCGTTTGAGCATGACAAACCCGATCACGGCGCCGATGCCAAGGCCAATAATGATCAGCCAGATTGGAGAAATTCCTGAGGTTGGTTCATCGTCCGTGGACTCTACTGAAATCAATTCAGGCTCTGGTGTGTCCTGAACTGTGCTGGATTGATCCGAGGGCACGGCGGCTGGGGAGTCTTCTGTGGTTGCCTCAGTACTGGGCTCTGATTCAGTTGCGACAGTTTCCGGATAACTAAAACTAATTACGCCAGTAATTGGGTGTCCATCGTTGCTCACAACTCGATAGGCCACTTTGTATTCGCCACCTGGGAGATCAGTGGGCCAAGTTGTTGTGACCGTGTTCCGATCCGTTGCAACGGAGATGTTATCTACCAAGGTTTGAGTCGAGTCGGTGACAGCAATTTCAACAGTGTCAGCGAGGAGATCCTCACTGAAAGTTAGCTCCACGGTTTCCGGAACCTGTGCCAACGCACTGCCGTCAGCCGGGTTGCTCGAAGTGAGTTCAGCATGGGCATGAATTGCGGCAGGAGCTGCAAAGAAAAGCAACATTGAAACGACTGCCAAGACACTGGATTTCCCCATGGTTTTCACAATTACGAGGGTACGACCCCTGGTCTTTGGTCCCACCACCAGCCAACCCCTTCAGCAAAGCGAGCGAGAATCGGCCCGGCGGTGGCGGTGAGGAGGATGTATCCGGCCACCAAAGCCTGAAAACTCGAAGGAAGCAAGGTGCTCGTGGCCGCAAGCCCAGCAATGATCACACTGAATTCGCCCCGTGAACTGAGCAAAGCACCGGCTCGCAAACGGGAGATGGTGGATTTTGACACCGTTTTCGCCGCAAACCAGCCCGTGAGGAATTTAGTGGCGATTGTGATGATGGCCAAGATGGCCGCTGGCAGCAGCATGCTGGGGATTTCGCTGACATCGGTGTTCAAACCAAAGTACACAAAAAAGATGGCGGCAAAAAGTTCACGGAGTGGGTCAAGGCGTCGCCGAGCCACCTCAGCGATTTCTCCCGTGAGCAGCAGCCCAACGAGAAACGCCGCTACAGGCGGAGAGAAATCAACGAGCCCAGCCAAGCCACCGACAGCCACGGCGGCACCGAAAACGACCAGAAGTAGGCCGACAGGCTCACTGGCATTGAAGAGTCGCTGAATGGCATTGGACCGCTTTATTGAGATCACAATGACAATGGCGACGACAATAAGTGCAACACCAACGCTGATAAGCCCTGTGACAAGGCCAGTTCCAGTCAAAATGACTGTCAGAATTGGTAGGTACGGGGCCATGACAAGGTCTTCTAAAACCAAGACACTCACGACAGGTTTTGTTTCGGGATTGCTTCGCCAGCGAAGATCTCGAACAACTTGGGACACAATGCCTGATGACGAAATATAGGTCACACCACCAAGTGCGACGGCTCCCGGAAGCCCCCACCCAAGCAGAAATCCGAAGAGTGCTCCAGGGGTGAAGTTTGCTATCAGATCAATAGCGCCCGACTTGCTTTGCGCACGTGCCGTGTCAACGAGTTCACGCCCGGAATATTCAAGGCCGAGAAGCAGAAGTAAAAGAATTATTCCAAGTTCAGCGAGTGTTGGCACAAAGCTGTTGCTTTGATCGATGACATCAAACCCACCTTGACCGAGAATCAATCCTGCAATGAGATAAAACGGAATGGCAGAGATGTCCAACTTGCGAGCGAACATGGCCAGCAGGCCAAGGACCAAAAGCAGGGAGCCAAACTCGAGAAACAGGGCGGGGAAACTTTCATCGGATGCGGCGGCACCTACGTGAGCAACAAAATCAACTCCCGCATTCATGGATCCAGTGTCGCAGGTGCACAAAAATTCGCGCGCTTTCACCCACGTTTGGGGAAAGCGCGCGAATTAAATTGTTTAGAACGCTTCTTCAGGGATCTCCATGATTTCGCCGGTTGTTGCTTCAGCGATGCTGCGCTCGGCAGCGATGAGTGGGAGACGGTTACGGGCGAACCAGCGTGCGCTTTCCACCTTGCCCGTGTAGAAGGGAATATCGCGCTCACTTGCTCCATTGGCCAGAGCAGCAAGTGCCACTTCAGCCTGGCGAACCAGGAGCCAACCAATGATCAAGTCGCCGGATGCCAAAAGTAGTCGGGTTGAGTTCAGGCCAACTTTGTAAATTTCGGTTGGGTTTTCCTGTGATGCCATGGCCCACTGGCCCATGGCTCCCAAAATTCCTTGAACATTTTCCAATGCCTGGCCAAGTAGTTCGCGCTCAACTGAAAGTTGACCGGAACCTTCATCACCCTTAACGGTCTGGGTGATTTCCTGAGCAAGGAAGCTGATCGACTTGAATTGATCGCGCACCATTTTGCGGAAGAAGAAGTCGAGACCCTGAATAGCAGTCGTTCCTTCATAGAGGGTGTCGATCTTTGCATCGCGCAGGTACTGCTCAATGGGGTAATCCTGGAGGTAACCGGAGCCACCGTATGTTTGCAATGAAACCGCGAGCATTTCATAGGAGCGCTCGGAGCCAACACCCTTAACGACTGGCAGTAGCAGGTCATTGATGCGCTCTGCCATGTCAAGATCAACAGAGGTGTCACCAGCCTTACCCATTTCGATCAGGTCCTGCCAGTAAGCGGTGTAGGCGATCAGTGCACGCAGACCTTCTGAGTATGACTTCTGAAGCATCAGCGAACGACGAACATCGGGATGATGGGTGATGGTGACGCGTGGTGCCGTCTTATCTGTCATCTGCGTGAGGTCGGCACCTTGAACGCGAGTCTTGGCGTACTCCAAAGCATTGAGGTAGCCGGTGGACAGAGTTGCAATCGCCTTCGTGCCAACCATCATGCGGGCAGATTCAATAACTTTGAACATTTGAGCAATGCCATCATGGACATCACCGACCAGCCAACCAACGGCTGGTTCGTTTTCACCAAAGGTCAACTCACATGTTGTTGACACTTTGATACCCATTTTCTTTTCAATATTCGTTGCATACACACCGTTGCGTGCACCGATCTCGCCGGTTGCAAGGTCAACGTGGAATTTAGGAACAACAAAGAGGGAGAGACCCTTGGTGCCAGGTCCTGCACCTTCGGGGCGAGCGAGCACCAAGTGAACAATGTTGTCCGCCATGTCGTGCTCGCCGCTCGTGATGAAACGCTTAACGCCTTCAATGTGCCATGAACCATCAGCCTGCTCAACAGCCTTAGTGCGGCCAGCGCCGACGTCGGAGCCTGCATCAGGTTCGGTCAGCACCATTGATGCTCCCCAACCGTTTTCGATCATGAGCTCTCCCCAGCGCTTTTGATCGTCGTTGCCGAGTGAGTCGAGGATTGCGGCAAAGCCCGGGCCGTTCATGAACAGGTATGCGCCGGGGTTTGAGCCGAGGAGAAGTTCGCTGGCTGCCCAACGCAGTGATGGGGGTGCTCCGGTGCCACCTAGGTGTTCGGGGAGGTCGAGGCGCCACCATTCTGCGTCCATGAGTGCCTTGAAGCTCTTTTTGAAATCCTCAGGCATGGTGACGGACTTGGTTGCTGGGTCGTAGACAGGGGGGTTGCGATCTGCGCTGGCAAAAGTCGACGCGAGTTCGCCTACTGCGTGCCGATTTACTTCATCGAGAACATCGCGCGCGGTGTCGACATCCATCTCAGAGAATGGGCCTTTGCCCATTCGGTCCTGAGCACCGAATACCTCAAAGAGGTTGAATTCGAGGTCTCGTTGGTTGCTCTTGTAATGCGACATAGCGTCTCCCATGTGATGCAGTTCAGTGTGCCTGAGACGGGCTAAGTTACCCGTCAGTAACAATGATGGAGCCCCGTGGCAACTTTTGCAAGCGCAAGTTCAGAAAAATTTGTGATTTTTGTCGAATTGCCCCACGATTGCTCGGTTCCTGAGACACTCAAGCCTAAATAACTACCGATCCGGAGGATTTTTCTGAGATTGGGGGTTGAGTCCTGCACCGGTAATTGATCGTGACAGAAAGGCGCCACCAATGTCGAGTCAAATCATTCACAAGAGCCCTCTCCCCGAAGTTGAGATTCCCAATGTCTCTATAGGCGAATACATATTGCGTGAGGCTGACCGTGTCCCTGATCGGCCTGCACTGGTGGATGGGCCGTCTGGCCGCTCATATACCTATGGGCAGCTCAAGGGCATGATTCACGCATTTGCTGGGGGTCTTGCCGCTCGTGGATTGGGCAAGGGAGACACGATCGCGCTGATGGCTCCGAATATTCCTGAATACGCCATCGTTTTTCATGGCGCAGCGGTCGCGGGTGTTGCAGTCAGCACCATTAACCCGACTTACACGGCAGACGAAGTTCGATTCCAACTCAATGATTCGCAAGCGCGACTCTTGGTCACTATTGGACTTTTCTATGACACAGCCAAAGTTGCCGTTGAGGCCACGAGTGTCACAGATATCGCCATCATTGGTGAACCAATTGAAGGCACGATTGCATTCACTGAACTTTTTGGTCAACCCATTGCACAGGTCGATATTGACCCAGCGACTCAGATTGTCGTGTTGCCTTACTCATCAGGAACCACTGGGTTGCCCAAAGGGGTCATGCTGACACACAGAAACCTGGTGGCTAACTTGGCACAAGTTGAAGATGCACTGGAAGTTGAAGATGGCGAAGTTGTCCTTGCCGTTCTTCCGTTCTTTCACATTTATGGCATGCAGGTACTTATGAATGAGTTTCTTTCACGAGGTTCGACAATTGTGACCTTGCCTCGATTTGACCTCGAGCAGGCTCTAGGAATTATTCAAGACAAGAAAATCACTCGCTTCTTTGCCGTGCCACCTATTGTTTTGGCTCTTGCCAAACATCCACTCGTTGATCAATACGATCTGTCAAGTTTGAAGCAGGTTTTTTCCGGTGCAGCACCATTGAGCGCTGAGCTCGGTCAAGAAGCCGCGGCACGTATCGACTGCGATGTGGTTCAGGGTTTTGGCATGACTGAACTTTCACCCGTAAGCCATATCTCTCCAGCGGGTCGTGATAAGCCAGGGACCGTTGGTATCACGGCCCCCAACACTGAGAGCCGAATCGTTGATCCTGAAACAGGTGAAGACCAAGGTGTTGGTGGTGTTGGTGAACTATGGGTCCGTGGACCTCAGGTAATGACGGGTTACCTCAATAATCCCGCGGCCACGGAGATCACCATTGACTCCGAGGGTTGGTTAAAGACCGGCGATATCGCAACGATAGATAGCGAAGGCTTTGTCAGCATTGTGGATCGCCTCAAGGAACTCATCAAGTACAAGGGTTTCCAGGTCGCTCCTGCCGAACTTGAGGCTTTTCTACTCACTCATCCAGATATTGCCGATGCAGCAGTCATTGGGGTGCCTGATGTTGAGGCCGGTGAAATTCCACGCGCTTATGTAGTGCGCAAGCCAGGAACTGAAGTCACGGCGGCGGACATCACGGCTTTCATGGAAGGTCACGTTGCGACCTACAAAGTGATCCATGACGTCGTATTCATCGATGAAGTCCCCAAGAGTGCATCCGGCAAGATCCTGCGCCGAATGCTGCGTGACTAGCAAGATTTTTGAAATTTCTTGAGGGTCGCTTCCCTGTAGGGCGTCTCATTTGAGCAGAATAGGGTCGTGTTGACAACTGAAGGCCAGGCCGCGGGATCCGATCCTGCTCAGCCGGCTTGGTTGGGGTCAAAAACACCTATTGCTCCTGCGACATCCATGGATCCGGGGCCCAAGTTTCTGGCCTATGCCGGACTTGTCACCGGTGCTTGGTCATCACTTTTGAGTCTTGTTGTTTATGGTTTCGCGAGGCTCATTGGGGTTCCCATGATTGTGGAAACTGATCGAATTCCCGTTTTCATCACGTGGATTGCAGTTGCAGTTGTACCGCTGGCCGCGGCTGAGGCCGGCGCTATGGCCGCATTACTGGCTCGAGGGCGCGCGCACGCTCGCCGAATTGTCTTTTGGGCCGGAACACTCATTGCAATCTCATCATTGGCCTTCCCCATCATGCGCGCTGAAATGGTGTCAACGGCCATCTGGCTGTCAGTTCCCCACGTGATCACATGGTTCTTGGTAGTACCACAAATTGCTCGCATTATTGGCGACACTGAACCTGACGCTCGTGTGAACAGAGCGGTGCTATGAACAACACTGTCAAGCACAGATCACTACCGATCGCAGTAGTTGTTGCCCTGCGTCCCCGTCAGTGGGCCAAAAACGTTTTGGTTTTCGCCGCTCCACTAGCTGCGGGGAAAATATTCCAACCCGATGTTTTCTGGCCGAGCGTTGGGGCCTTTGTTGCCTTCTGTTTAATCTCCAGCGCAACGTACTTGGTCAACGATGCTCGAGATGTTGAGAGCGATAAAACTCACCCCGAGAAGTCTCGCAGGCCCATTGCCGCTGGTGAACTCTCCATACCGATGGCTATAGCCATTGCGATCGTGTTGGCTGCACTTTCGCTCATAGGTTCATATTTAATTCAACCGGCACTGGCTGGAATTGTTCTGGCCTATGCCGTGTTCACACTTTCCTACTCACTGTTTTTAAAACATGAACCGGTCATTGAACTCGCATTGTTGTCACTGGGATTTTTGCTGCGCGCTGTTGCAGGTGGCGCCGCGTCTGACCTACCTATTTCGACTTGGTTCCTTATCGTGGCTGGCTTTGGCTCACTATTCATGGCGGCAGGCAAGCGATACAGCGAATTGAAAAAAGAAGAAACAGAAGGCATCAGTGCCACTCGCCGCAAGTCACTCGATGGCTACACCCTTGGATACCTGCGCTTTGTGTGGGGGGTTGCAGCATCGGTCACGATCATGGGTTATTGCCTGTGGTCATTTGACGTGGCCCAAACACCATCGTCATTCCCATGGGCGGAGTGGAGTGTCCTGCCATTCGTGCTGGCCATTTTGAGGTACGGAATTGTGATCGACAAAGGTGAAGCCGAAGCTCCCGAGGATGCCGTCCTGAGAGATAGAGCTCTCCTTTTCTTAGGTGTTGCATGGCTGGTTCTTTTCGGTCTGGGAGCCTTGGGCGTATGAGCGCTCCCCGCACGGCAGCCAGAACCGAAGCCCTAACCGGCTGGGGTCGCACCATGAGCACGGTGGCAACAGTCGTACCGGCAATACATGAGAATGAAATGGCGAGTTATATCCGCGAAGCAAATTCACGTGGGGTGCTCGCTCGCGGCTTAGGGCGCTCCTACGGCGACGCGGCTCAATCGGGTGGCGCAACTGTGTTTGACATGACCACATACAACAACTTTTCACTCGATCAGGCAACAATGACGCTCACCGCGCAAGCGGGCGCGAGCATCGACGACATTCTGCGCGAGATTGTTCCGCTCGGATTCTTTGTCCCCGTCACCGCTGGAACTCGCATCATCACCGTTGGTGGTGCAATAGCCGCAGATATTCACGGGAAGAATCATCACCGCGACGGCAGTTTCGGCGCGCATGTTTTGGAAATCACTCTGCTTGACGGCGCAGGTGTTGTTCACACGTATACGGGAAATGATCCAGAGTTTTGGGCGACCATCGGTGGGATGGGATTGACGGGCGTCATTCTGTCTGCGACATTCACAGTCATTCCGATTCAAAGCTCCTACATCACCGTTGACACCGAGCGCGCCAAAAATTTGGACGATGTTATGTCGCGCATGATTGAGCGTGACCACGAATACAAATACAGCGTCGCTTGGATTGACACTGTGGCAACATCTGGCAGAGGCGTCATTACTCGCGGTGACCATGCCACTGCTGAGCAGTGCATGCAAGATGGTGTGACCAACTATTTTGATTATGACCCCAAAAACATTGCAACGGCACCAGGGCTTGTGCCTTCGGGTTTGCTCAATCGATGGAGTGTCAGGGCATTCAATGAAGGTTGGTACCGCAAGCACCCGACACACCGAACCGGTGAACTTCAGCGACTTGGTGCTTTTTTCCATCCACTTGACGGTGTGCAGGAGTGGAATCGGATATATGGCCCCAAGGGTTTCTTGCAATACCAATTCCAAGTTCCCGATTCCGCCGGGTACCTTGTCGGTCATACATTGCAAAAATTGCGCGAAGTTGGTGCTTTGAGTTTCTTGACGGTGCTCAAGCGATTTGGGCCCGGTAACCAAGCGCCTTTGTCCTTCCCACAATCGGGGTGGACACTGGCTGCCGATGTCCCTGCAGGGGTTGATGGTTTGGGGCGAACTCTTGATGAACTCGATGCATTGATTGCCGCAGAGGGCGGGCGTTTATATCTAGCTAAAGACTCACGGCAGTCACCAACGAACTTTGCGCGCACGTATCCACGTCTCAATGATTGGCGTGAGATACGTGATCGCATGGATCCCAACCGAGTGTTTACATCCGATTTATCCCGACGTTTGGCAATTTGAGAGGCAGTAATGATTGACGCATTAGGTGAACCACAGTCCGTGCTCGTATTAGGCGGAACGAGTGAAATCGCTCTGGCGACAATCAAGGAGATGCCGCGCAATCGGCTGCGTCGAGTTGTTCTTGCTGGCAGGCCCTCGCCGGCACTGAATGCAGCAGTAACCGAACTGGCTTCTTTGAACATCCCTGGTGTTGAGGCGGTTGATTTCGATGCAAAGAACACGGACTCACATGGTCAAATAATTGATTCGATTTTTGATAACGCAGATGTTGACCTCGTCATCCTGGCTTTCGGGCTTCTGGGCGACCAGATGGTTGCTGAAGAAGACCCCAGCCACGCCGTTGAACTTGCAACGGTGAACTACACAGGTTCTGTTAGCGCAGGTCTACATATCGCGCGCCGGTTAAAGCATCAAGGTCATGGCACTCTCGTTGTCCTTTCAAGTGTCGCAGGAGACCGCGCTCGCCGATCCAATTATGTGTACGGATCAACCAAGGCAGGATTAGACGCATTCGCCCAAGGTCTGGATGCTGCGTTGGCCGGCACAGGCGCTCATGTGTTGATTGTGCGTCCGGGTTTTGTCCGCACCAAAATGACCTCACACCTGCCTGAGGCGCCCATGACAACAAACCCGGAAGATGTTGCCGAGATCATCGTTGCGTCATTGAAAAAAGGTCGTCATACGGTTTATGCGCCAGGACCACTCCGCTTTGTTATGGCGGGCCTTAAGGTTCTGCCAAAGCAGATCTTTCGCAAACTTCCCAGCTGAAAGTTATGAGCGCACCATTTCACCTATGGTGGCACCACCATCGAGGACAAACTCAGTGCCGGTGGAGAAGGTAGCGTCAGCAACGAGGAACAAAACCATTGCGGCAACTTCTTCTGGTTGGCCGATTCGCGGGATCGGTCGTCTCGAGAAACCAACATCCAGGCCCGCAGTCATGGGTGTTTCGATGGGACCGGGGTGCACAGAAACCACCCGAATGTTGTACTTGGCCAGGTCTAATGCGGCAGATTTGGTGAGTCCCCGGACCCCCCACTTGCTGGCCACATAAGCACCCAATTGTGAATAACCTGTCAGGCCAGCAGTTGAACTTATGTTCACAATGACACCTGAGCCTGCCCGTTCCATGGATGCGGCAATGTGTCGAATACCTAGGAACGTGCCCGTGAGATTTATTTCGATGACGCGATTCCACTCTGCAAGGTCACAGCTATCCAACGGTGTGAACGCAACAACTCCGGCGTTATTGATCAAGATATCAACCGGTCCGAATTTTTCTTCAGCGAATGCAATGGCTTTTATCCATTGTTCTTCACTCGTCACATCTAGATGGATATAAGCGCCATCAATCTCGGCCGCAAGGGCTTCGCCCTCGGTGTCCAAGATGTCACATACAACTACTTTCGCTCCCTCTCGCGCGAGGATACGAGAGTCGGCTTCACCTAATCCACGTGATCCACCGGTGACCATAGCAACTTTTCCATCAAGTTTTCCCATGCTCAACATGGTACGCGCATCGCAGCGATCAGGGGGTCCATATGATTGACTATTGCCATCATGACCTCTTTGACCGCCCACCTTCCATCACCACTGATTGAGGGAATGCGAAGCGCTCGCAATGCGGGCCTGTGGGCGATCTCCCCTGTGGATACGGCATGGCGCAAAGTGCGCGGCCTCAATCCGCTGCCACCTATTCCATTGCGCAGACATGCAGGGCGAGCCAGTATTTTTGAGGCCGCTGCGCTGCAAATGTCTGATGCAATTACGCGCTTGGATCTGTTGAAACCCGATTCAGTGGTCCTCGATGCTGGCTGTGGGTGCGGTGCAATGGCCCTGCAGTGGGAAAACAGCATGGGGCCGAATTTCCGTTACATCGGTTTTGACGTCCATGAGCTTTCGATTGAATGGTGTCGTAAGCATTTCCGTAACGACGCGCGTTTCTCATTCGAGTTCGCCGACGTTGAGTCCTCATACGGCAACTCGACGGTTCCACTCTCAGAGTTCAACTTCCCGGTTGAGTCCGGATCTATTGACTTTGAGCTTGCCAAGTCACTTTTCACCCATCTGGAACCACATGAAACCAAGTACTACCTCGCTCAAACTCGACGTGTGCTGGCCCCGGGCGGAAAAGCACTCTTGACAGCTTTTCTTTTCGATGACACGGACCCGAATTTTGTGACGCCGGCTTTTCCATTCGGTGATCCGAATTTGCCCGTGCGGTGGAGGTTGCAGGCCAGGCCTGCGGCGGCGATTGCCTACGGCCGCGAGTACTTCACCCAATTGGTGGAGGACGCGGGTCTCAAGGTTGTTCAGATTGAAGCGAGCTACTGGCCTGGTAATGATGCCGTACCGCAGGGTCAAGACTACGTAATCGTCACTCCTGCTTAACCACGTCTCACCAGCTAACAACTACTTTTTGGTTAGAACGCTTTGTAATTCCTGTGCAGTGAATGAACCAAATGTTCCTTCACCCGTGGTGAAACGAAACAACGCTACCGAGAAAATGGCTTGTAATGTCGTGCCGAGTAGCACCGATACCACCATGAGAATTACGCCCAGTGTCACGAGAATAATTCCTAAACTCGCCGACGCTCCCACCCCTCCAGCCAAGACGATTCCCGCAACAATGAGTAAAACCGCAGGTACCACCAACACCAACAAACTCAGCCCAATACGCACACCGCCAGTGACTTGAGTTCCCCATTTCTCTTTCACCATGCCAACTGACTTTTTAAGCGCCGGGACAGCAGACTCACCTTTGAGCATGATGTAGGGAGTCACAAAGAAGGTGACAATGGACCACGCGGCCGCACCAATGGAGGCGAGAATATTCCCCGCAACAGCGCTGGCACCGTTGCCGTTTCCACGCAAAAGTCCTAGAAGCGCCGATACGACTGCTCGAATGACCGACCAGACGAGTAGTGGGCCAAGTCGGCCAAATGCCTTGCCAAAACCGTAACCGACCGACGCATTTCGACCGGCAAGTTCCTGATCAACTGCAGAAACGATCGCGGCCCCTGAAATGGTGAAAGCAAAGTTGATGAAAATCAATGCTAGGGCCGCGACAATGATTGCACCAATAGACATGTCACCGATTGCAAGAGCCAGCGCGCCGCCACCAAGAATGATGATGGGAATCAGTGCTAGTGCGAAACCGATGACGGGGAACCACAGAAAATAGCGATTCTCACGCAATAGCGCCCAACACTTTTTGCTCAGAATTTTTCCATCTGCCCATTTACCCATGGCGTAAATACTAGTGGCCAGCACCAACCTCAATGATCACTATTCCAATCAAGATCAAACCAATTCCTGCGACCATGACTTTAGTGAGTGGTTCCTCAAAAAGGATTTTGCTTAGAAGTGCAGTTGCTGCGACACCTAGGGCTGCCCAGACGCCGTAAGCAACACCTAAGGGGATTCCATTTTCCAAAGCAAGTGATAGCAGTGCGAATGCAATGATGTAACCGCCAATGACGACCGCGTACATCCAGCGGACACCCTTCGAAGCAACTTTGAGTGCAAGTGTTGCACCCACTTCACCAAGGATTGCGAGGATCAGAAATAGGTATCCCATGTCAGTGGTTTCCACGTTTCTTCTCTGCCGCGTTTGAGCCGAACTCCACGAGTACGACACCGGCCATGATGAGTAGGATTCCGACTCCCATCAGTGCGGTGAGAGGTTCATCGAAAATGATCCACGCCATTACAGCGGTGAGTGCAACACCAACTGCTGCCCAAATTCCATAGGCATAGCCGAGCGGCAACCCCCGACGCAACCCTCTGTCCAAAAGAACTATTGAGGTTGTGTAGCCAATGGCAACCCAAATAAACCAGAGGGGATCATCCACTGCAGCGCGCAGTGCAAGTGATCCGGACACTTCGGTCACAATTGCCGCACTCAAGATCAACCAATTGATCACAAAGGTCTGCTTTCTCGAGTTGGCCTAGCGCTCTCGTGGCCCAATGAAAAATCTTGAACACCATTGTCTCAGCCCCAATAGACTTGTAACCATGGAGTCGGGTATTCGAGTAATTGGCCTTGATCATGTTGTTCTCAATACCTCAAATGTGGAAGCGATGCTCGAGTTCTATACGGATGTGCTCGGCCTCGAAGGCGTGCGAGTGAATGAGTGGCGGCGCGGCGAGGTCTTGTTTCCATCCGTTCGACTCGATGCAACGACACTCATTGATTTAATGAACGGCGAGCGATCCGGCGTGAACGTGGATCACATTTGTCTAGTCATTGAACCTACAGATCTTGATCAACTTGCCGGGAGTGGTTCGGTGCATGTTGCCAGAGGACCACTTGAAGGACTTTTTGGTGCACAGGGTTTTGCTCGGAGTCTCTATATTCACGATCCCGATGGAAACGTGATCGAATTGCGGAGTTACTGAGCAAGGTTTATTCCGGGAATTTTCCGTATTGTCCGTTGCCCATCAGACCTACTTGGATCGGACAACACGCAGTGCTGTGTTCCCTGCGAAGTCTTATGCGCCATCCCATACGTCAAAGGTGTAACCATTACGCGCCCCGATCAATGTGCTGAGGATTCCAACAGTCGATGTTCCGGATATCGACCAATATTTCCACTACTCATGTGGGCCATCTACTGCCAAAGTTCTATTCAATTTGATCATCACTTTGTTGCATTGGCAATGCCATGGGCAGATGCCAATCGCGTCGAATTGCTACCATGCGGATTAGGAAGATCAAGGCAACTGATGTCCAGACACTTACTTGGGTGTTCACTCCAATTTCATTTGCAATCGCAAACCATGCCCCGCCAATGATTCCTGCGACGGCATAAATCTGTCCCACAAGTACAACAGGCTTGCGTCCCGTTAAGAGGTCACGGATCACACCACCACCAACACCGGTGAGAACGCCGAGCATGACTGCAAGGAATGGAGTGAGGCCAGCCTGCAATCCGATCTGCGTTCCAATGACGACAAATGCGCTAAGGCCGACGGCATCGGCAATGAGTAATGGAGTCGATGCACCAGGTGGGCTTGCGGCCAAAATCTGAGAATGGCGAGCATCAACACAGCGGTGCCGATGGCA
>Ga0181553_10001310_pt1 | contig 22127 bp, 21 predicted proteins | sample 011ome_17_FD_133753 | JGI IMG/M metagenome (GOLD analysis project Ga0181553, IMG submission 133753) | Coastal salt marsh microbial communities from the Groves Creek Marsh, Skidaway Island, Georgia - 011502XT metaG (megahit assembly) | ecosystem: Environmental > Aquatic > Marine > Intertidal...
ATAATTATTCTTACTATTGCATTTAAAACAAACATTATTCCTAAACTGACCACTATGAATGTCACGGGAGAGCTTTTTTTGTTTCGGTAGTATTCAAATACTGTTTTGTCAAAAAAAAGATTAATAAATATCGTGCCTATAATTCCAATTGGGATTGCGAGTATTGCTGTAGGTAAAATACCTAAAGAAATTCCTTTTGATTGAAGATACCATGTAAATAAAATAACTATCATTGTAGAAAATGCCATTAAATCTCCATAGGCAAAATTAGCAAATCTTAAAATGCCATATATTAATGTTACCCCAATAGCACCTAAGGCCAATTGAGATCCATAGGTGAGGGCAGGAACAAATATAAAATTAGTTAATAATACAATAGAGTTTATAAAATCCATTTACCCTCCTAAAAAAGACTTTCTAATCTCTTCATCATTGAGTAAATAATCTCCATTACCCTCGTATGCATTTTTTCCTGTAACTAGAATGTATCCACGGTCTGATATTTCTAGTGCCTGTCGAGCATTTTGCTCAACCATCAAAATTGCAATATTCTGTTTTTTTATGTTTAATATATGTTGAAAAATTTCATCCATAATTACAGGGGAAACCCCAGCAGTTGGTTCATCTAGCATTAAAACCTTAGGATTTGTCATCAATGCTCTAGCAATAGCTACTTGTTGTCTTTGTCCACCAGATAATTCGCCGGCAAATTGATTTCTCTTTTCTTTAATTATTGGGAATAAATCAAACATTTTTTCAATTCTCTCATTAATTCCTTCTTGAATTAAGAAGGCGCCCATTTCTAAATTATCTTGAACTGTTAATTCAGTAAAAATATTTTGTGTTTGTGGTACAAAAGAAATACCCGATTTAATTCTTTCCTGTGTTTTAAAATCAGAGATATTTTCTCCATTTAACAAAATTTCTCCAGACTTAAGATTTAGAATACCTAACATTGCTTTCATTGCAGTAGACTTTCCTGCTCCATTAGGACCTAAGATAGAAACTATTTCACCTTGGTTCACTTCAAACGAGCAATCTTCTATTATGTTAATGCCACCGTACCCTCCAGTTAAATTTTTGGCAGAAAAGTACATTATTTTTTTATACCTTTGCCAAGATAAGATTCAATTACCTGCTCATTTTTTTTCACTTCACTTGATGTTCCTTTAAATAATACTGAACCCTCAGCTAAAACTATTATTGGATCGCAAAGTTTGCTGATGAAATTGAAGTCATGCTCAATCATACAAAACGTATATCCTTTTTCTTGATTTAATCGCAAAATTGAATCAGCAATGTCATTCAATAATGTTTTATTTACACCTGCACCGACTTCATCTAAAAAAACAATTTTTGCGTCAACCATCATCGTCCTAGCTAATTCAAGGAGTTTTTTTTGCCCTCCTGAAAGATTACCTGCTAATTCATTTTTTAAATGGTCAATTTTTAAAAACTCTAGAACTTCTAATGCTTTAAGTCGGATGATTTCGTCTTCTTGTAAAATTTTTTTTCTATTAATTAGTGAATAAATTAAATTTTCACCATTTTGACTTCCGGGCACAACCATTAAATTTTCAATTACTGTCATATTAGAGAACTCATGTGCAATTTGAAAAGTCCTCAGTATTCCTAAATGAAAAAGTTCATGTGACTCAAAACCTGTTATATCTATATCATTATATATAACAGTACCCTTTTCTGGCTTTAAATTGCCTGTAATGACATTAAATAGGGTGCTTTTTCCGGATCCGTTAGGCCCAATAATCCCAGTAATTGATTTTTCTTTAATTTCAAGATTACAGTCATTTAATGCAACTAAACCACCAAATCTTTTAACAATATTTTTAACAGTGACTAAATTTTTACTCATAAAAATAGGTGCATAATAAAGTAGAAAATATAAACATGTAATGGTAAATATTCAACTTATGCGCTCTTAGCTCAGCTGGATAGAGCATCTGCCTTCTAAGCAGAGGGTCACAGGTTCGAATCCTGTAGAGCGCGCCATTTAATTATTGACACTTCCTTCAAATTTGTTTGACTGTATTAAATTGGGCGCCGATCGCGGTCCATAAATTTATTTTGGGCAACCGTGGCGTCTGGCCCTTTAATTTTTTTATTCTAGGGTCAATAACTAGGAGCCCTAAAATGAAAACTATATTTGAACCTTTTCGAATTAAGTCAGTAGAACCAATTAAAATTACTACAAAATTAGAAAGAGCTAGTTTAATAAAAGCAGCCCATTACAATTTATTCGCACTGCATTCTAATGACGTAATGATTGATCTTTTAACAGACTCAGGGACGGGCGCTATGAGCGCTGAACAATGGGCGTCTTTAATGAGAGGTGATGAAAGTTATGCAGGTTCCCCATCATACTATCAATTCGAAAATGCTATTAAAGAATTGATGCCATTTAAACATGTAATTCCAACACATCAAGGTAGAGCTGCTGAGTCAATTCTTTATAATTTGTATGGGGGAATTAATAAAAAAATCCCCAATAACACACATTTTGACACTACAAGAGCAAACATAGAATCGACCGGTGCTGAAATATTTAATTTAGTAATTCCAGAAGGAAAAGATCCTACTAACCTCCATCCCTTCAAGGGGAATATGGATATTAAAGAGCTGGAAAGATTTTTAATTACCCATGGAGATGATGTAACTTGTATTATCACAACAATTACTAATAACGCAGGTGGTGGACAGCCTGTTAGTTTACAAAATATAAAAGAAACATCAGATTTGGCTTCTAAGTATGGCAAGCCTTTTTTTATAGATGGTTGTCGATTTGCTGAAAATGCCTGGTTTATAAAAAAAAGGGAAATTGGCCAACAAAATCGCTCAATAAAAGAGATAGTAAGAGATATTTTTAGTTTAGCTGATGGAATGACCATGAGTGCAAAAAAAGATGCCTTTGCAAATATTGGAGGGTGGCTTGCTTTAAATGATGACAATATCGCTGAAGCTTGTAGAAATCATCTTATTAGAACTGAGGGTTTTCCTACCTATGGAGGTTTAGCAGGAAGAGATCTTGAAGCTATAGCTCAAGGTCTTAAAGAAATAGTCAATGAGGACTATTTAAATTATCGTATCAGAATTAATGAATACATAATTGAAAGGCTACAAAAATTTGAAATCCCAGTTGTACTCCCTGCTGGTGGACACGCTGTATTTATAGATGCTAGAGCATGGCTTCCTCAAATAAACCCACTTCATTACCCTGGACAGTCCCTAGCTGTTGCCTTATATGAGGAGGGCGGTATTAGAGGTTGTGAGATTGGAACTGTGATGTTTGGTTTGATGCCCGACGGAACTGAGATTGCTGCCTCAATGGACTTGGTTCGATTAGCAATACCCAGAAGAACATACACACAAAGTCATGCAGACTATATTATTGAAGTTTTTGAAGAATTATCAAAGAATAAAAATAAACTAACTGGTTATAAAATAATTTATCAACCAAAAATGTTGAGGCATTTTACTTGTAAATTTGAAAAACTATCTATGATTTAAATAAATTTAATTGATATTTTAATAATTTTTATGATTTTTTATCTTAAAAATGTTTCAATCTCTTGATTATTCAAATTTATTAAATACCTTCATAATTTATGAATAGATATGATAAATTACTAAAAAGAATACAAAATGGTGAAACAATTCTAATCGATGGTGGTACGGGCACAGAAGTTGAAAGACGAGGAGTTCCTCAGACTAAAAATGCTTGGAATGCAGGCGGATCATTAACACATCCTGATATTGTAAGACAAATTCATGAAGATTTTATAAATCAAGGTTCTGAAATAGTCATTTCTAATACATTTGCTACTTCAAAACATTTAATGAAAGATGCTGAATGCTTAGATGATTTTGAAAAAATAAATTGTAGAAGTGTTGAGTTAGCAGTTGAAGCTCGTAATAATTCTAAAAATCCAAATGCGCTGGTTGCAGGAGGGATCTCTCATTGGTCGTTTACAAATATATTACCCAGTTTAGATGAACTAAAAGAGGGAGCTATGGAGCAAGCTTCGATCATGAAAAATGCCGGTGCTGATTTAATCATGCTGGAAATGATGATTGATATACCTCGTATGTTAGCTGTATATGAAGGTGCTAAAACATCTAACCTTCCAATTTGGGTTGGTTTGTCATGCGAACCTGATAAGGAAAGAGTTATGAGATTACTTGGGGGGCAAAAAGATCTTTATGATAGCACACCTAATTCAAGAATAGGCCAAACACTTGAAGAAGCTATAATGGCTTTAAATGATACTAATGTTCCTCTGCTTAGTATAATGCACACTGATGTAGCTTATATTGATCAATGCTTAGAAATAGTTGGTCAACATTGGAACCGATTTGTAGGTATTTATGCCCACTCAGGTGATGATATCAATATGAAGTGGACTTTTGATGATGTTATTTCACCTCAAGACTACACAAATTTTTGTAAAAAATGGATTAATTATAATTTAAGTATTATTGGCGGTTGTTGTGGTACAGGTCCTGAACACATTTGTGATCTCAAAAAGAATTTATTTAATTAGTATTTAAGTTATTAAATTAATTCTTTCATTCTTTGATTTAAATATAATTTAAGGTAGTTTAATTATATGGCAGAACCAAAAACTTATAAATTTAACACTAAAAGCCTTCATACGGGTCATCAGCCTGATAAGAATTTTGGTTCAAGAGCTGTACCTATATATCAATCAACATCCTATTTATTTCAAGACTCAGACCATGCTGCTGCATTATTTAACCTAGAACAGGGTGGTCATATTTATACTCGAATTTCAAATCCTACCATTGCCGTACTGGAAGAAAGAGTGGCGGCTCTAGAGGGAGGGTCTTCTGCTTTAGCAACTGCATCTGGAATGAGTGCTATGATGTTAGCAATACTCTCTATATGTAGCGCAGGAGATCATATAGTAGCTTCATCACAATTATATGGGGGAAGTTTTAATTTATTAAGATTAACTCTACCTCGTTTTGGTATCGAAACAACTTTTGTAAAACCGCGTGATATTGAGGGTTTTAAAAAAGCTATTCAACCTAATACTAAATTAATTTTTGGTGAACTTATTGGAAATCCTGGAATAGAAATTTTAAACCTCCCAGAAATATCTAAAATTTCCCAAGAAGCTCATATCCCATTAATTATAGATGGTACTTTTAACACCCCTTATTTATGCAATTTATTTGATCTAGGCGCAGATGTTATTATCCACTCATTAACTAAATGGATGGCAGGTCACGGCACCTCTATTGGGGGTATTATTGTGGAAAAAGGTCAATTTGATTGGAAAAAAGACAATAAATTTCCAACAATGACCGAACCTTATCCGGGATATCATGGTTTATCCTTTGCTGAAGAATTTGGACCTGCTGCACTTACCATGAGAGCGAGAGCTGAGGGAATGAGAGATTTTGGTCCATGTATGAGCCCTGTAAATGCATTTAATATTTTAATGGGTATTGAAACACTTTCCCTTCGTATGGATAAACATATTTCCAATACAAAAATTATGGTCGATTATTTATCCAAAAATGAAAATGTTTCATGGGTTAATCATCCCAGTTTACACAATCATCCTGATCATGAACTTGCAAAAAAACTTCTCCCTAATGGGCAAGGTTCTATGATTGCCTTTGGTGTTAAAGGGGGTAGGAAAGCCGGTCAAGCGTTCATTGATTCAATGAAACTTACTTCGCATTTAGCAAATGTAGGAGATGCAAAATCTTTAGTTATTCATCCCGCTTCAACAACACACTCTCAAATGGATAAAAAATCATTAGAGTTAGCAGGTCTTACAGAGGATATGATTAGATTTTCAGTAGGATTAGAAGATATGGAAGATATTATTAATGATTTTGAAAATGGTTTTCGGGCAGCAAAAAAAATAAATAAATAATTCTTTATGCACATAGATGTCCATAATAAAAAAACTTTTTATTCCTCTAGTGGACGTGAGATTGATTTAAATCAACCAACAATTATCTTTGTTCACGGAAGTGGGCTAACGCATGTTACATGGGTTCTCCAAACAAGATATTTTGCTTTCCATGGTTATAATACAATTGCAGTAGACCTTCCTGGTCACGGTTACTCCGATGGACCTCCTTTGGAAACTATTGAAGAGATGGCTGATTGGGTATCTGGCTTAATTAATGTTCTAGGTGTAAAAAAAGCATCTTATGTAGGACATTCTCAAGGATGTTTAATAGGTCTAGAGTTTGCATATCGATACCCCGAAAAACTTCAACTTTTAGCTCTAATAAATGGAAGTTTATCTATGAAAATGAACCCAGAATTATTAAGTTTAGCTCAAAATAAAGATCAAAGAGCAGTTGATTTAATGATGGACTGGGTGCATGGCCCACTAGGTCAAATAGGAGGCCATCCAGTGCCTGGTTTAAACCACATAGGAATGGGCAATCAACTAGTTAAATCGAATAATAATGGCACTTTAGGATATGATTTCGGCGCTTGTGATAAATATATAAACGGCCTTAAAGCAGCACAAAGTATAAAAACCCCCACTATTTGTATAATTGGCAAGCACGATAGAATGACACCTAAAAAAGTTGGTTTAGAGTTATCAAAAGCAATTAATAATTCAGAAACAAATATCATTGAAGACTCAGGTCATATGTCAATTTTAGAAACAGCAAGTGAAACACTCAGTTTACTTAAAAAATTTTTTAAAAAATATAATTAAAATATTGAAAATACTATTTATTTTATGAAAAAAGAAATTACAATTTTAGATGGTGGTTTTGGACAGTCTATAGTCAACAAAGGGATTGTCCAAATAGGTACACTATGGGGTTGTTCTGCATATTTAGACGAAAAGGATCATCACCATGTTGTTGATACGCATTTAGAATTCATTAATGCAGGAAGTCAAATTATAACAACATCTAACTTTACAATTAGAAAAAGACGACTTGCTCAAAACAATCTTGAAAATAGATTTGAAGAGTTTTTAACGATCGCAGGTAATTTAGCTAAAAAAGCAGTAATTAAATCCAATAAAAATATTAAAATTGCAGGTTCTTTGCCGACGCAGGGAGAGACTTATAAATCTGATATTTTTTTGTCGGATAAACAATTAATTAATGAATTTGAAATTAGTGCAAATATTCTAAATCCATATGTAGATTTATTTTATTTAGATGTTTTATGCAGTTTAAAAGAGATTGAATGTGCGTTAAAAGCTGTATCAAAGTTCAACAAAGATATTGTAATCGGTATTCATTTAAAAAAAAATGGAAAACTTCCAAGTGGAGATGATATTTTAAATTTAAAACCTTTGATTGAGCATTTTAATATAAAAGCTGTAATAGGTGGGTGTATAAGCCCAGAAATATATGACCTCAGCCAATCATCATTAAGACGATTGAATTGTGCTTTTGGATATAAAATTAACGCTTTTGAAGATATTCCGGATGACTGGTCAATTCAGCCTGGAGTAAACCCTAATTTAAATTTAGGTAAACGATCAGATTTAGATAATCAAAGATTTGTTGAATTTTGTAATAATGCAATTGAAAATGGAGCAACTTATATTGGCGGATGTTGTGAAATTAATCATAATCATATTAAATCTTTTGTTAATCAGTTGTAATTCAATTAAAATTAATGTTTTATTCAATCAATGAAATACTTAGGTAGTTGTCATTGTAAATCTGTGGAGTTTGAAGTTGAAACGGATTTATCAATAGTAAAACAATGTAATTGTTCAATCTGTATTAGAAAACAAGCTAAAATGATTATTATTCCCAAAGATCAATTTACGTTATTAAAAGGAAAAAATAATTTAAATAAATATCAATTTAACTCTATGAAAGCCGTACATTATTTTTGCAACAACTGTGGGATTTATACCCACCACATTAGAGCCTCTGACCCTAATGGAATGGGTGTGAACACTGGCTGTATTGAAGATATTGATCCATTTGAACTTCAAGCTGATATAATCAACAACAAATAATTATTTGTTGAACTAAATAATAAAATAAATAGTATGTTTTATGGCTTCTATTAAAGATTTTCTAACTTTCGATGATGTTTTACTTCAACCCCGACGATCTGCTGTTTTGCCTAATCAAGTAGAGATTAAAACTAATTTAACTAAAGATATCGAACTAAATATTCCTATTTTATCTGCCGCCATGGACACTGTAACAGAGTCTCGAATGGCAATTGCCATGGCCCAAAATGGTGGGTTGGGTGTAATTCATAAAAATTACGATATTGAAACTCAAGCTGCAGAGGTTGCTAAAGTTAAAAGATTTGAAGCGGGTATTGTTTATAACCCCATTACAATGAGCCCAGAAAATACAATTAAAGATGTATTTACGATAATGAAAGAGCAAAATATTTCTGGTTTTCCAGTTGTTGACTCAAATAATAAAATTCTAGGAATAATTACAAATCGTGATGTTAGATTTGTTACTAATGAAAAAACTAAAGTTAAAGATTTAATGACAAAAAAAGTTATCACTATTCTAAAAAACGAGTCAACTAATACAGCTAAAAAACTTTTACAAGAAAATAAAATTGAAAAACTTGTTGTTGTGGATAAAAATAATAATTGCATCGGATTAATTACTGTCAAAGATATTCAAAGAAGTGAAAGATTTCCATTTTCAGTAAGGGATAAAAATGGAAGGTTATTAGTTGGTGCAGCTATAGGCACTAAAGAGCAAGATTTAGACAGAGCAATTGCAATCTCTAATGCTGGTGTTGATGTTATATTTATTGATACAGCTCATGGACATTCTGAATCTGTTCTTAATTCATTTAAAAAAATTAGAAAAAAAATACATACTCCAATTGTAGTAGGGAATATAGCTACGCCTGAAGCTGCTAAAGACTTAATCAAACTTGGCGCTGATGCAATCAAAGTAGGTATTGGTCCTGGCTCTATTTGTACAACGAGAATAGTTGCAGGTGTGGGAGTACCTCAATTTACAGCTATTCAAGAAATAGCAACAATAACCCTAAAATCAAAAATACCGATGATTTCAGATGGCGGAATTCGATATTCAGGTGATATTGTAAAAGCATTAGCTGCTGGTGCTAATTGCATTATGGCAGGTTCTCTTTTTGCTGGTACGGATGAGTCTCCAGGTGAAGTTTTTTTATTTCAAGGCAGATCTTATAAGTCTTATAGGGGAATGGGCTCACTCGGAGCAATGGCAAGAGGAAGTGCCGATCGTTATTTTCAAGATGAAATTAATGAATCGATTAAATTAGTTCCTGAAGGTATCGAGGGCAGAATTCCTTATAAGGGTCAGGTTTCAAATGTTTTATTCCAACTTACTGGGGGATTAAAGTCTGGAATGGGATACACCGGATCAAAAAATTTAACCTCATTGAGGAAAAATGCAAAATTTATACGCTTAACAAACTCTGGTATAACTGAAAGTCATGTCCACGGTGTTCAAGTTACCAAAGAAGCTCCTAATTACCGTTCCAATTGAACAAATCAGTTTTAATTATAGATTTTGGATCGCAATATACTCATTTAATTGGTAGAAAAATTCGTGAATTAGGATTTTTTGCTGAAATTTATCCTCCTAAATATCTTCATAATGTAACTAATATTCTTAATCACTCCGTCTTGATTTTATCGGGAGGTCCTGACTCTGTTTTAAATAAAAATTCTCCTCGCATAGATATTCCTTTAGATCAAATTCCCATACCGATACTGGGAATATGTTATGGATTTCAATATATCGCTAAAGAATTTGGAGGGGAAATTGTTAAAAAGGATCATCGAGAATATGGGAAAACAGTCATAAAGTGCTCTCAATCCATGTTGTTTAAAGAGACTCCACTTGAACAACAAGTGTGGATGTCTCATGGCGATAGTTTATCTAAAATCCCCAAAGGTTTTAAAGTCATTGCGAAAACCAAAAATAAAGTTCCTGCTGCTATTTTTAAAAATAATATTTATGCAATTCAATTCCACAGTGAAGTAACTCATACTGAATTTGGCACACAGATTTTAAAAAATTATTTATTTGATATCTGTAATTTAAAACAAAATTGGAAAAACAATGATCTCCATCAAACAATTGGTAGGTATTTTAAAATAAACGTTAAGCAAAAAAAACCACACATTATATGCGCTGTATCAGGAGGGGTAGACTCTACCGTTTTAGCTTTTGCTATTTCTAAATATATCAATTTAGAAAATGTTCATTTTGTTTTTGTTAATAATGGACTATTGAGAAAATATGATGTGAAAAATATTCAAGCTGTATTTAAATCCTTTAATTTAAAATTAAACATTATAAATGCAGAACATTTATTCCTTCAAAAATTAAAAAATGTCACTGATCCTGAGCATAAAAGAAAGGTAATAGGATCATTATTCATTGAGGTTTTTAGTAAATACATTAGGAAATTAGGAAAACAAGATTTCTATCTTGCCCAAGGAACACTTTATACCGATATAATTGAAAGTAGATCGTTTCATGGGGGTAAAAGTGTGACCATTAAATCTCATCACAATGTTGGAGGACTTCCTAAAGATCTAAAATTCGATGTAATCGAACCTTTTAAAGAGTTATTTAAAGATGAAGTAAGAAGATTGGGTGTTTTTTATAAACTAGATGAAAAGTTTATAAATCGACATCCCTTCCCAGGACCTGGTCTTGGTATTCGATGTATCGGGAAAGTGAACCGACAAAGATTAGATACACTAAGAGATATTGATGAAATTTTTATAAATTTTTTAATTGAAAAAAATCTCTATCATTTATCCTGGCAGGCATTTGCAGTATTACTTCCCGTTAAATCCGTAGGAGTAATGGGAGATGAAAGAACTTATGAGGAGACGTGTGTATTACGTTGCATCAATTCAGTTGATGGTATGACAGCTAATGTTACAAATTTTGATATTGAGGTCCTTTCAGAAGTAGCAACTTTGATTGTTAATCAAGTTCCGCGTGTTAATAAGGTTCTTTATGATATCACTTCTAAGCCTCCATCTACTATTGAGTGGGAGTAATAAATATAAAATATGAATTTTTTTTTAAAATTTTTAAAAAATTATCATTTTGATAATTTAAATATTTCTAATATGTTTATTAGCTGGATAATAAATGGAATTTCATAACGTTTCTGTAGCTATTAATTCTAATACATATTTTGAGGGTAGGGTTACAAGCAGAAATATTAAATTTTCTGATGGTTCATTAAAAACTCTCGGAGTTATGCTTGAAGGTGAATATGAGTTTAATACTTCTAAAAAAGAAATTATGGAAATAACATCTGGTGAAATTTTTGTTTTACTTCCAAATACTGCAGAATGGCAATGTTTTAAAGAGAATAGTTCTTTTGATGTTCCTGCTAATAGTACCTTTAAAGTTAAAGTAAAACAGATAACTAATTATTGTTGTTCTTATATTGATTAATCCTATCAATAGAATAATTGAGTGAATTATAAATAAATCATGTTACATGATGTAGTTATTTTAGGTGCTGGTGCTGCTGGTTTGATATGTGCAATTGAGTCAGCTAAACGAAATAAATCTGTTTTATTGATAGAAAAATCAAAAAAAATTGGAGAAAAAATAAGAATTTCAGGTGGTGGAAGATGTAATTTTACCAATATTAATACAAACATTAAAAAATTTATATCCAATAATCCCAAATTTGCCTTATCAGCTTTAAATCAATTCACCCCTGAGGATTTTATTAAATTAGTTAATAGCTATAAAATAAAATTTCATGAAAAAAAATTAGGTCAGCTATTTTGCGACGGGTCATCTCAGCAAATAATAGATATGTTATTAAATGAGTGCCAAAAATATAATGTTAAAATTATAAATGAAACAGCTGCTTCGAATATCACTAAAACGAATAATGTTTATGAATTAATCATCAATAACGAAACTAAAATTAAAACACGTTCCTTAGTAGTTGCTACAGGTGGATTATCAATTCCTAAAATTGGTGCAACTGATTTTGGTTATCAAGTAGCAAAACAATTTGATTTAAAAATAATACCCACAAGACCTGCGCTTGTTCCCTTAATTTTTAATGATCAAATTCTTAAATTATGTCGAGAATTAACTGGTGTTTCAATTGAGTCTTTAGTGTCCTTTGGAAAAGTTTTTTTTAATGAAGATTTATTATTTACTCATAGGGGATTAAGTGGTCCTTCAATATTACAAATTTCTTCTTATTGGGAAAATAATAAAAACATATTAGTTAATGTTAATCCAAATATTAATTATTCTAATTTTTTATTAACTAAAAAATCTTCTAATTCTCAACAAGAAATACAAAATATTTTATCAGAGACAATTCCAAAAAGATTAGCAATAAAAATTTGTGAATTATTAAAACTTTCAGGAAAGATTATCGAAATTTCAAATTCAAAAATTAACGAGCTTGGAAATTTTTTAAATTCTTGGTCTCTTAAACCAATCGGTACTGAGGGTTATAAAACTGCAGAGGTCACATGTGGTGGTGTTGATACCAATGAACTATCATCTAAAACCATGATGTCTAATAAACATCAGGGGTTGTTTTTTATTGGTGAGGTAGTGGATGTAACTGGGCATTTAGGTGGCTATAATTTTCAATGGGCATGGTCCTCGGGGTATGTAGCGGGTCATTATACGTAGCCTCTATTTGAACACTTTATTATTTAAATTTTTGAACTAAATTAAAAATAACTATGTCCTCTGATTTTGGTAGAATTAATCGATTACCACCCTATATATTTGCCGAAATTAACAAATTAAAAGCAAAACTTCGTCACGAAGGTAAAGATATTATTGATTTTGGTATGGGGAATCCTGATATGCCAACCCCCATCCATATACGTGAAAAACTTAAAGAAGTTGTCGATAAAAATGGAACAGGAAGGTACTCCGTGAGCAAGGGCATCCCTGGTTTAAGAAAAGCGCAGTGCCTTTATTATCAAAGACGATTTGGCGTAAAACTTAATCAGGATACAGAGGTTATTGTTACCCTTGGATCTAAAGAGGGTTTAGCTAATTTAGCTCAAGCGATTGCATCTCCTGGTGATATTATCATATCGCCCAATCCATCTTATCCGATTCATCCCTATGGATTTATAATTGCGGGGGCCACTTTAAGACATTTGCCAACAATGATTAATGGGATTTTTGACCAATATGCTTATCTTGAGAAATTAGATAGATCTATCCGTCAAAGTACGCCAGCTCCTGTAGCATTGATAGTATCGTTTCCTTCCAATCCAACTGCGCAAGTTGTAGATTTAAATTTTTATAAAGAAATCATTAAAATTGCACTCAAATACAATGTTTATGTATTATCAGATCTAGCGTATGCTGAAATTTACTTTGGAAATAACCCCCCACCTTCAATTTTACAAGTAAATAATGCTAAAAGTATTGCTGTGGAATTTACTTCTATGTCCAAAACATACGCAATGGCTGGATGGAGGATAGGTTTTGCTGTAGGCAACGCAAAATTAATTGCTGCTTTAACTAAAATAAAATCATATTTGGACTATGGTGCTTTCACTCCAGTTCAAGTCGCTGCTGCTACAGCTTTGAATGGTCCGCAAAATTGTGTTGATGAAATTAGAAATATTTATCGTCACCGAAGAGATACATTGGTAGACAGCATGAGTAAAGCAGGGTGGGAGATACCCTCGCCAGAGGCAAGTATGTTTGCATGGGCCCCAATTCCTAAAAAATATAAAAATAAAGGTTCTTTAAAGTTTGCTAAAGATCTAATGATAAAAGCTAATGTGGCTGTATCTCCTGGTGTTGCCTTTGGTGAGTACGGAGAGGGATTTGTTAGAATTGGACTAGTTGAAAATGAACAAAGAATACGCCAAGCTGCTAAAAATATTAAAAAGTTATTAATTTAGGGTAATTTAACAAATAAACATTGCGAATATTTATCATAATTATATAAAAACTAACCTTAAAATGCTTAATACTAGAAAAATTGGATCTGTTTTAAAAAACATCAACCATATTCAAGATTTGAATATCAAAGATGAAATTACCTCTCAACAAGGCCAATTAATTGCTGTCAAAGTAATATCAGTAAACCCCAATTATAATAAACTAGAACTAATATCAGGAAGAATGACTGAATTGACCGAGGGGGATATTATTATTGGTGCCTTGGGTAATAGAATTGCATCTACTGGAATGACGGGAACTGTTCCATCTGAATTAAACAAGCATGATAAGATACATATTCTAAACTTAGGTGGAGTCATTGGTATTTGTAAAGATTTTAATATCCTTTTAGGCCCGGCTACAGAATGTGAAGTAGTTGGTTCTATTACTAACGGCAATGGTAAGCAACTCAATTTAAAAGATTTTTCTAAAGTCATTAATTCAAATACTATAAACTCTGTTTCATCCATAGCTGTAATTGGAACAGGAATAGACTCTGGAAAAACAACAGTTACTTCATTTATCATCAAAACTTTAAGTAAATATTATAAAAAGATTAATGCCTGTAAACTTGCAGGAACTGCATCTCAAAAAGATTTATACGCTTATGAGGATAACGGAGCTTTTAGAACATCTGATTTTGTTGATTTCGGTCTTCCAAGTACATGTATGAATGATAAAAACATGATACAGGAGTGCTCTTCATCCGTTATCAATTTTATCAGTCAAGATGCTGATATTTTATTAATGGAATTAGGTGATGGATACCATGGTGATTATGGCACTAGAGAAATAATACAAAATAAAGAGATTACAAAATATATCAAAGTCATCATAATTTGTGCTTATGATATTTCTGGAGCTATTAATATTATTGAAAATTTAAAATTAAATAATCTTGATGATAAACTTCTAATTATCAGCGGACCTGTTACAAATAATGTTTCAGCTTTTAACCAATCCATTGAAAAGTTTTCTTATAAAAACCTTGATTTCCTTAATATTTATAACTCTGTTAATCATGTCAACGTATTTGCAAAGGTAATTAATAAGATTAATGATGCTTAAAATAGGAATTATCGGCGCAAATGGCTTTCTGGGATTAGAGCTAATCAGAATTTTAAAAGCTCATCCAAGGGTAGAGTTATGTAAAATTTTACAAAGAGATTTAAATATTGAAGAAGAATTTTCACATTTAAAAAATTTAGGTTTAGAAAAAATTCAATCCAATAACATAAATGATTTTAATAATTTAGATTGTGTTTTTATCTCACTTCCTCATGGCACTGCGGAAGAGTATGTCAAAGTACTTATGGAACATGTTAAAATTATTGATTTAAGTTCTGATTTTAGAATAACAGATCAAGATAGTTATTATAAATATTATAAAACTAACTTTAATTCAGAAATTCAAAAGAAATTTGATTATGGTTTTATTGAAAAAAACATTGCCTCTTTGCGAAAATCAAGTTTTGTAGCTAACCCTGGTTGTTTTGCTTTAACAGCTCAACTATCTATACTTCCCTTTAACGATCTTATTAAAGAAATATCTATTACAGCTATTACTGGATCTAGTGGGGGAGGCAAGACTCCAACATTAAAAAATCATCATTCTATTCGATCGAAAGATTTGTTTTCTTATAACATCAACAAACACAGACATTTATCAGAAATTTATCAATCATTTCCTAATTTAAAAGAATGCTTATCTTTTGTTCCTTTATCGGGATCTTTTTCTAGAGGTATTTATTTAACTGCACACATAACAACAAATACAAGAATTAAAGAACAAATTTTATTAGATAGATTAGAAAATCAGTTCAAAGATATGCCATTCATTAGAATTCAAAATCAAATAAAACTTTCAAATGTAGTGGGCTCAAACTATTGTGATTTATCAATTTCCTATCAAAATGAAAATCACTTTATTGTAGAAGCCTGTCTAGACAATTTAGTAAAAGGCGCTTCAGGTAATGCTATCGAATGTATGAATTTACTATATGGTTTTGATCAAACCTTAGGATTAAATAGTTTAATTCCTACCTACTTATAATGAAAAATCAGTCTTTTTATCAATCTATCCTTCAAAACTCCACAATTGTTGTGAAGGTAAGTGGTAAAATTTGTGATAATCAAGAGAGTATTCAAAATGTGATTGATGACATTAAAAATCTTCTTTCTACAATTAATAAATTAAAAGTTGTCTTAGTTTTTGGTTTTGGTCGTCAATTAGATAACTATATGAAAAATATTCATCAAATTGAGTCAAAGAAAATTAATGGACGTAGAATTACAACAAGTCAAGAGATAGAAGCTGCTAAAAAAATATCAGGGCAAATACTCATTGATATATTTAGTTTAAGTTCCAAATTTAACATTAGAAATTTTCCTATTCCTATTTCTAAAAAAGATTTTATCACTGCTAAGCGAAGACCTATTGTGGAAGGTATCGATTTTGGTCAAGTAGGAGATGTCATATCCGTAGATGCCTTAGAAATACAAAAACTATTTAAAGAACATGATATGATAATAATGCCCAGTTTAGTTTTAGATAAAAACACATCAGAAGTTTTAAATGTTAATGCCGATACGATTGCTACCGAATTAGCTATTAATTTATCTGCAAGTAAATTAATCTTTGTTTCTGATGTCCCATATATAAAAGATAATATGGGTAATAGAATTTCTTCAGTAGATGAGGATATTGCCAAAAAATTATTTAATGAAAAAATAATATCTGACGGAATGGTTGTTAAAGTTGAAAATTCATTATATGCCCTTGAAAAAGGAGTTCAAAAAATTCATATCATCAGCGGTGAAGTAAAAAATGCCCTTATTAATGAATTAGAAACTGAAGACGGAATTGGCACCGTATTTCAAAAAAAATCACTAGATTATTAAATTTTATTTAAAACTTTTTCTAATATTCTAATTCCATTTCTAATTTCTTTTTCAGAAATTATTAATGGAGGGCTAATTCTAATGGTATTTCCTTGTACCAAGGTAGTTATTAAATTATTTTTCATTAGTTGATTGAATACTAACTTAGCTATGTTGGTATTATGAAATTCTAATCCAATTAATAGCCCTAATCCTCTTATCTCCTTGATAGTTTTTGAATGTTTTTTTTCTATATTTCCTAATAATTTCATTAATAAATGTGATTTTTTTAATACTTTTTGCAAAAATTTAGGTTTATTAATTGTATTTAAAACTTCGTACGAAACTCTTGTTTGTAGCATTCCTCCGCCAAATGTAGATCCGTGAAATCCAACTTCTATTTTGTTGGATAAATTTTTATTTACTATTGTTGCCCCAATTGGAATTCCACCTCCTAGTCCTTTGGCAACTGTAATTATATCAGGTTTTAAATTATAATGTTGGTATGCGAATAATTTACCAGATCTTCCCATACCGGCTTGAATTTCATCTACAATTAAATAGATATTATTTTTCTTACAAACTTCTTTAATTGATTTTGCAAATTCTTGAGTGCAAACATTTACACCACCATCTCCTTGAGTAACCTCTAAAATTATTGCAATAGTTTTTTTAGAAATTAGTTTTTTAAGTAATTTGCTATCATTAAATTTACAAAATTTAACTTTTCCTGGAACAGGACCAATAGATGATTTGTATTTTTTATTACTTCCTAATGATAATGCACCAATAGTTCTTCCATGAAAAGAAGAACTCATTGCTATAATTTCGTCTCTTTTTTGAGCAGCTCCAATATTTCTTATAATTTTAATTGCAGCTTCAATGCTTTCTGCACCAGAGTTTGAAAAGAATACATCACCGTTATTTGTATTTTTAGATAGTTTCGCTGAGAGCTTGAGTTTGAATTCGTGTAATTGGGATCCTGCTAAATGCGTTATCCCTGTTTTAATTTGAGCTTTAAGCGCATTGATAATAGTAGGGTGATCATATCCAAGCGAATTTACCGCAACACCAGCTGAAAAATCTAAAAACTTTTGATTATTTTTTGAATATAAATATGAACCTTTGCCTTTATGGATTTGAAAATTTGTAAAATTATAAGTTTTTAAAAGCTTGTTCATATTTCTATATTGATTTTCAATTTATAAAGTTCGTTATAAATTTCCATGCTTTCTTTTAGGACTGCTCTGTAGGCATCAGGTATCTCTATTTCTTTTTTTGAGTTATAGGGATTAAAACAAGTACTTTTCTTAACACTTTCATACCAATGAACATGCCATATACCATCACTATTTCTTTCACCTGATGGCCATTTAGTCATAGATGATTGGAAGTCTATATTGAGAATTTTACAGAGTGTTTTTAATGTTTTTTCGGGATTTTTTAAAATATCATCACTAAGTATAATTGGACATTCTACAGCGTTTTCAGTTAGATAATTATAAATCTTCATTTGCTCTCTAAAACCAATATCTTGAATATCGACTATTTCATTTTTTTTAGAGTAGGAGTTAATTACTTCATCGGGTCTTCTCAATAAAATACAATTTTTACAATCTAAAATCCATTCAAGCGGAATTTCATGCAGTAAATGATGTGTCATGTGTTTTAAATAGTAAATTTTATTATCTTTAATTTTTAACTGAATTTCTTCCATGAGTCCCTGCAAGTTAGTTTTATAAAAATTTATTATCTCTTGAGACATAGGATGATTTTTATTAGTTTGTTTTAAATAATATGCATAAAAGGGTTCATCCCATACTTCAGTTCCTTTTCTATTTTCAAAAGACCTCATAAGGGCGGTACTAATATTTCGTGGACCAGACCACATGTTTATAATCATTTATTAATCAAAGATAAATATGAGCTTCTTATTTGTGAGGATATCTTGTTTTTTTTAATATCAAATTTTTTATTGTTAATTTGATTGACAGGAATTACGTTTGCAAATGTTCCTGTGATAAAAGCCTCATCGGCATTTAAAACATCTTTTAGTTTAAAATTTTTCTCAAATACGGGTATTTTATTTTTTTTACAAATTTTAATAATATTACCTCTAGTTATTCCTCTTACGCAAAATTTACCAGAAGAAGTATAAACTTTATTATTTTTGACATAAAAGAAATGAGTTGAGTTGCAGGTTGCAATGTTTCCATTTGGGTCATGCATTAGTGCCTCATCAAAGTTTTTCTTCTTAGCCTCGATACAAGCTAAAATACAATTTAATTTACTTAATGAATTTAATTTAGGATCTTGGACATTTTCTGGACCTCTAATCGTATTAACAGTGGTTAACTTAACACCTTTTGAGTAAATACTTTCATCGATCTTTTTATATTCAGGTATTATTACTATTGTTGGTTTTGAAATGGTAAATGCTGGATCTTGATAGGGTGTAGATTTAATTCCCCTTGAGATTACAAGTCTGATATGTACATCAGTGCTCATCTTATTTATTTTTAAAGTTTTAAGAATTTCAGTTTGAATTTTTTTTTTAGAAAAGTGTATTTTCATGCCAATTTGTTTTGCATCTATAAACAATCTGTCTAAATGCTCTTTTATAAAAAGTAATTTTTTTTTATGAAAACGAATACCACTCCAGACACCGTCACCTAGAAGAAATCCTGAGTCAAATACAGAGATTGAGGCTTTATCTCGAGTAAAAAACTCACCGTTTACATAAATTTTAATATTATTATTTCTTGGGTCTTTAATAAAATCGTGGGTTGAGGTCATTTAAAACCTCCATTGTTTAATTTTATTAATTAAGAAATCCCTAAACGCAATAATCTTAAGGCTTCCTTTAAGGTTTTCGTGATAAACCATATGCACTTCATAAGTAGGGCCTTCAATTTCTGGCAGTACTTTGACTAAATGGGCCTTATGCTGAACCATATAATCGGGTAAAGCAGCTAAGCCAGCACCTGTTTCAACTGCAACTAAAAGTCCATAAAGGTTGTTAATTGTAATATGTGGCTTTCTAATCTTTTGATTTTTTTGAATACCTGTTTTCAGTATCCAATTTGTGTCTGATAAAGGTGATGGTTTCCCTGTTCCATATGTGATGAGACGATGTTGATTAAGATCTGATCTTCTATAAGGCATACCTTTTTCATTTATATATTGGGCAGAGCCATATATGTGATATTTAATAGTTGCAATATGTTTGGAAACTAAATCTAAATGTTTAGGTCTACGCATCCATATACCAATATCATAATCTTGCCTTAACATATCTTGTTCATCTTCAGAATAGTTCAGCTTTAAGTTTATTTCTGGGAAATCTTGAATGAATTCATTTATTCTTGGACTTAGCCACATAGAGCCAAACCCCACTGTTGTATTAATCGATAAGTTACCTGATGGTGTAGATTTAAACTCAACTATTTTTTTTTCAATTGAATTTAAATCAGCAAATATTTTTTCAGTCTCTTCAAAGAGATAAGCTCCTTGTTCCGTAAGAGTGAGGCCTTTTGTATGTCTTTTAAAAAGTTTTGTTTTTAAACTATGTTCTAAACTTTGTATTTGCCTAGTGATAGCAGATTGACTTAAGTTGATTGTACCCATAGCTTTAGAAATACTCCCCGCCGTCGCTACGTGATAAAAAGTTTTAAGTCTATCCCAATCCATTGATCAGCTTATTAAAATCTGCATTTAAAATTAATATATCTAATAAGTAGTATTTATTTTGTGTATCTAAATCTAATAATACATTTTTAGCATTATTTAATTCATTTTTGCTTTCAATCAACTCAGTAACACTTATTTTTTGAGATTTATAGAGAATTTCATTGCCTTTTAGCTTTAATTCTAAGGATTCAATTATCTTTTTTTGATTTTCAATCTTTTGGTTGTAGTAGTTATGATTATTCCAACTCTCTATGTAAGTGTTATGAAGATCTTTTTGTAGGTCTTTGTGGTCTAGAAGTTTCTTTTGATACTCATATTTACTAATATCAAATTCATTTTCATCTTTAAATCCATCATATAAAGGGATTGAAACTTGGAGGGAGAGGGTAGAGGCCCTTCTATGATCAACGGAATTAGAAAATTGGTCGTTATCAGTTAAGGAATAAGTTAAATCAACTGATGGTCTGAGATCTTTCTTGCCCATTTCTAATTCGGGGAGGTAGGTTTTTTCTAAATATTCTAAATATTGGCCATAAGAGCTATCTAAAATTTCTTTAAATGATTTTTTTTTAATTAATTGATTATTAATGTCGAGTATCAAATCAAAATTTATATCTTCATCGTTGACCTCAAGATCTAATAATTTATTTACCTGAAGCATTAAGTTATCAATTTGACGATCAAAATCTAATAAAAGGGTTTGTGCATTTATTAGTTCATTTTGAAAATCAAGTAAGTCAATTTTTGATATTCTATTTGCATTAAAAAGAATTTCTGCTTCTTGAACTCTGTTTTGATAAAAAACTATATTTTCATTTTGTCTTTTTTTCTTTTCAACTAAAGATTGAAGATTATTGTATCCATGAATTAATTCTTTAATTAATAATTCTTTTTGATATTGACGAAGGAAATTCAATGCTTGATTTCTACTCTCTGTAGCTATTAAGTTTAATTGCCCAAATCCACCATTATAAAGATTAACGGTAGCACTTATAGAATTAATATTAGAGTCAGTTGTTGAAGTGCTGGTGGTTGATGATGTGCTATTAGTGCGAGTATAAGAATAGTCTATTGTGGGAATATAAAGTGTATCAACATTCTTGTAAGTTAATTCATCAATCAATTCATCATAATTAAATGATGAGTTTGTTTCATTTTTATCAATTAATATTTTTACAAGTTCTGAAATGTCATAGCTATGTGCGCTATGATAAAAAAAGAGACCTACAATTAAAATTTTAATTATTTTGAATTTTTCCATTGTTTTTCTAAATTAGAAAGGGTCCATTTTAATTTCTGTTGATTCATTTTTTTTTCCATCTTTTTGAAACGTTTTTCAAATTTTCGATTTGACTCTCTAATTACTGTCTCGGTATCTATACCTAATTTTCTAGATAGATTAATGCATGAGAACAATAAGTCACCTAGTTCCTCTCTTATTCTTTTTTTGTTTTTTTTATTAATTTCAACAGAGAGCTCTTTGGTTTCTTCTTGAACTTTTTTAAGCGTATCTTTCGCGTTATTCCAATCAAAACCCTCTTTTGCAGCTCTTTTTTGAAGTTTTAGAGATCTAGTAACAGCTGGAAGTGAAATACTAATTCCATCTAAAACTG
>Ga0181553_10001313_pt1 | contig 22099 bp, 20 predicted proteins | sample 011ome_17_FD_133753 | JGI IMG/M metagenome (GOLD analysis project Ga0181553, IMG submission 133753) | Coastal salt marsh microbial communities from the Groves Creek Marsh, Skidaway Island, Georgia - 011502XT metaG (megahit assembly) | ecosystem: Environmental > Aquatic > Marine > Intertidal...
ATATGGTTGGTCGCGCGCCGGAGCTTTACACACTCAGAATCGATAGCTCTGGAGGTTTTGACAAACAAATGGAAACGGTGATGCAACCAACGGTCCATTCGCAACGGATTTCATTGACATCATGACGAGTTGCATCTTTTTGACTGGGTGTACTAATCCCTCACCAGGGAACTCATTATCGGGTCATCCCAGGCACCAGTCATGGAGGCCATCACATGTCCGTGGTCGACCAGCAGGGTTTGACCATTGATACCGTAAGACATGCTGCTGCCCAGAAAAGCTAGAGCGTTGCCCATCTGTTCTGGCGTATGCGCCTCTACGCCTGCTTCAGCACGGTAGGCAGCTCCGAACCCCAACCATTCATCTGCATTAGCCCTAGCCAATGGAGTGTCGGTAGGGCCCGGTAAAATGGCGTTGATACGAATGCCTCGCTTAAGATAGGAGAGCGACTCGCGAGCCACATAGCCATTCCACGCCTGCTTACTGAAGCCATAACTATCGGTTCCGTCGTGCTCAGCGATCCAACCCACACGGCTTCCCCAATCGCTACAGTCTAGGAATTCAAATACCTGCTGCTTGTTCTCCATCCAAGGCAATCCTGCAACCGAGGATATAGCGACTATTGCACTACCCCTGCGCAGCTTTCCGACTTTCTCCAACTGTTCGAGAACGTACCTCTGTCCGATAAAATTGATCAGCATGATCCCTGGAAATCCATCGGCGACACCGGCACAGCAAAAAATGGTGTCTATACAATCAGGCAGTTCTGACACCGCGGCGTCAATACTCTGCTGATCGCGCAAATCGAGGAGAATCGAGCCGCTAACAGGGTAGGTCACCTCGGCTAAGTCCATTACCCATACCTTGGCGCCCTCGCCCCTAACCGTTTTTGCTGCCGCTGCACCCATTCCCGTCGCACCGCCGATGATGGCGACATTCTTATCCTCGTAACTCAGAATATTGTTGCTCATTGCGAAACTCCCTGCTTATTATCGTTTTAGTCGACGCGCTGGAGCGCCTAGCAACTATCGCCCCTGAAAAGAAATACTCTTAATCTGGCAAAAATCGAGCAATCCGTGGCGCCCAAATTCGCGGCCATAGCCTGAGCGCTTATAGCCTCCGAATGGTGCGCTGGACAACATTGTCCCAGCGCCATTGTTGATGCCTACGCCGCCGGTACGTAATTGCAAAGCCATTTCGTAGGCAGTCCCGGCATCCTTCGAGTAAATATGCCCCGACAAGCCAAAATTTGAATCATTGGCGAGATTAATTGCCTCCTCGTCTGTGTCGAAGCCTATAACGGCAGCCACCGGTCCAAAAGCCTCTTCCTGTGCCAACGTTGACCGATTATCGACATCATCAAAAAATGTCGGTTCGAAATAAAACCCCTTATCTAGGCCTACTGGCCGCCTACCACCTGACACTAATTTCGCTCCGCTATCGAGGCCGCTCTGAACATAGAGCTCTACCTTGGCACGCGCACTTTCTCGGATCAAGGGCCCCATCATCACCGCTGGATCAGCAGGGTTGCCTACCTTGACCTGAGCAACGGCCTGCTGCATAGCGGCCACATACTGTGGGCGCAATGCGTTGTGCACAATATGACGGGTAGTCAGCGCACAGCCCTGACCGCAGTGCGTTATAAAACCGGTAAGCCCCGCCTGCACCGCACCAGCAATATCGGCATCCTCTCGCACGATGAATGCGGATTTCCCTCCCAGCTCCATATGGGTCTTCTTGAGAGTAGGTGCGGCTTGCCCAGCAATAAGGGCACCCACTTTATCGGAGCCGGTAAACGAAACCATGTCTACACGCTTGTCCGTGGTGATCAGGTTACCGGTTTCGATGCCGCCATTGATAATATTCAGGACGCCAGCAGGGAGGCCCGCGGCTATTGCAGCGTCGGCGAAGATCAACGCCTGGTAAGGCGTTAACGGTGAGGGCTTAAGTACAACTGTATTACCCATCAGCAGGGCATGAAAGATCTTTCCTAAGTTCAAAAAAAACGGAAAATTGTACGGTGTGATAGCAGCAACTACTCCGACCGGGTCGTAATTTATGACGCTGGTACCCAAAGCCTTTGTGCCGTCCATCGCCGGGGTGATTTCTACAGGAATCATTTCATTACGAATCAACAGAGCGTCGTCCATCAAATGCCTAGCGTGCTTCATCGGTAATTCGTACTGCATAAAATCCGACAGCATCAGTGTGGAACCCGCTTCTACGACAATCAATTGCACAATCTCCGCTTTTTTACTGCGCAAGTAATCGAGAAAGCGCTGCATCACCACCACACGTTCTTTGATCGACATGCGCGGCCAGATTCCTCGATCAAAGGCGATGCGAGCAGCATCAATCGCGGCATCGGTTTGCTCATTCGATGCCAGTGGTGCACGACCAATAATAGATTCATCCGCAGGGTTGAAGATCGCTTCTGTCTCGGAAATATCACGTATTTTCGCACCATTGATATAGAGGTAGTCAGGAAATCGGTTCATAGAATGGTCTCCCTGGTTCAGTGAATGCGATATGTAAACGTTACGGTTGAGGTTGCTGGACGCGCGGCATAGTGAACATGCAGTAAAGCGCGGGAACCACAGCGATCAGCATTACCAGGTATACTTGACTGTAATCGCCAGTGACGTCACGCAGATAGCCCGCAAACAACGCACCTACCGCTGACACTCCGGCAAAGGCATGGACCACTCCCATCACGCGACCAAACAGGGCCGCACCCCATCGTTCTGCGACAATATTGGCGATCAGTGGGGAGATGCCGCCCATTACCAGCGCTGTCAAACTAACACCCAGCAACAGACTCTGGAAGTCGCTACTAAAACTCACTAGCAGCAGGCCGGCGCTAATCAAAACCATGCAAAAACTGTACAAAAGTCCATGACTGAATCTGTCGCTCAGCGCTCCCGCTGTAACTTTACCCACCCCCATCACAATAGAGGCCACTGCGGTAATCCATGAGGCTCTCTGTTGGTCGATTGACAAATCGGCCGCCATGGCACCTATGTTATGGAGCAGCCCCACAAACAGCAGGCAGGGAACCAGATAAGCGATTCCCAGTTTGACGACCTCTGCTGAACGCATGACACCCAAAGTGGCACGTTCCTCTTTGCGACTTAGATTTTCGTTTTCTGAGGTCGCAATGCCACGAAGAATGAGCAGTGCCGGAAGGCTCACGATGACAACAACACCCAAAGCGAGAATTTGCAATACCTGCTGCCAGCTGTAACTCACAAGAAGGTAGGTCACCAGCAGCGGCATCGCGAGGCCACCGATGTTAGTACCTAGCACCACGAGCCCCATCGCCAAGCCACGTTTATGCGTAAAGAGTTTACCCACCAGGCTTAATGCCATTAGTGTTCCTGCTAGGGAGGCACCCACTGGCAACAAAAGGGCGTAAACCAACAGGACAGTATTGTAAAGAGGCAACAGGCTGATCAGTAACAGCCCTCCAGAAAAGAGCATCGATGCAGCGAAAACCAGTATCCGACTGGACACCCGATCAACGAGATAGCCACAAAATGGCGATATTGCCGCTGCAGCCAGCGAAGAAACCGTCACGACAAGCATCAAAGCACCCCGCTCAACCTGAAACTCCGCCATCCACGGAACAACAAAAAAGCCGAACGCGTAAATATTAATGCCGATAACAACCGATTGCATCAGAGCCGCAAAGGCGACGACCGCCCAGGGATTAACGCCACCCTCTAATTGCATCAAGAATCCCTCGATATCAGATTTTATTGGAGCCACTGGCCGCCAGCAATTCACGCACCTGTACAAGACTTGGCGCATGGCTGGAGAATCCTCCGTCAGCCACCAGCGTTGAGCCGGTAATAAACCCCGATTCGTCTGATGCCAAGAAAGCGACCGTGTCCGCAATCTGCCGCGGCGTACCGAGGTCAGGCGTCAAGTGATTTTGGCGAATAATTTCCATCACCGCCGGATTCATCGTAGAGTGCGCGTTCTCTGCAGGCGCCAGACCAATGTGGAGCGCATTGGCACGCACACCCTGCTTGCCATACTGAGCCGCGATACTCTTGCACAAGATGATCAATGCGGCCTTGGAGGCCGCATACGCTGATAGAGTCATGTCGCCCTGAACGCCGAAACCCGAGGTGGAACAGATGATCGATCCTCGCCGCAGCTTCAGCATTTCGGGAATACTGTATTTGCAGCACAGCATAGAACCACGCAAGTTAACCGCCATCGCCCTATCCCAGGCATCCACGTCCATATTAACAATATCGAGGTCTTTGGAACGTTGCTCATTAGACAGTATCGCTGCATTATTATGCAGTATATCGACGCGGCCATAGTGATCCGCCACACGGTTCACCATATCTTTCACATCATTTTCCAGTGAGACGTCGCAGCGCACCGCAATGGCGTCACCGCCATCACCGCATATGTTTCTTGCGATCAACTCTGCGCCATCTAGGTTGACATCTACAATGGCTAGCCGAGCACCATGGCTCGCCATCACACGGGCAGCTTCTCCACCTAATCCACCTGCGGCTCCAGTGACGATGGCAACGCGGCCTTCCAATTTCCTATCTGTCATTATCGTTATCCTGTGATAGATTTCGCCACGACGAGGACTGTTAGGCCCCAGTCATCTACTTACCGCTGAAATTTGCTGCTCGCTTCTCTTTGAAGGCGATAGCGGCTTCCTTTGCATCCGCTGACGTTTTAAGCAGTGCAAACAGATCCATTTCCAGCTCAAGGCCTTTCTTAAGCTCAAGATCAGGGGCGGCTCGAACGGCTCGCTTTACATAGCGTGTAGCCACGGGCGGGCGTCGAGCAATGAGAACGGACAAGGCCTCAACCTCCCGCAAATGCGATTCCGCCGAAGTAGCCACGCGCGTCACCAGGCCCATAGCCATTGCTTGATCGGCGCCAATCCGCTCACCGGTGAGCATAAAGTCCATGGCGCGCCCCATGCCGACCAGACGTGTTAGCCGCTGCGTACCACCACCACCAGGTATCAAGCCAAGACCCGTTTCAGGAAGGCTCATCACAGTATTAGGTGAAGCAAACCGAAGGTCACAGGCCAAAGCCAACTCCAGTCCCCCGCCCATAGTGTAACCGTGAATGGCCGCAATCACTGGTTTTTGTACCCCATCCAAGCTTTCGATCCAGCGATTTCCTTCCATCCGCCGCCGCACTTCTATCGATGTTTCAGCGCCTCGCTGTTCCTTGATGTCCGCACCAGCGCAGAAGCCGCGTTCCCCGTCGCCTCGAATCACAATAACACCGATGGTATCGTCTGCATCCAGTGCTCGCAGCGCCTCTGGAACCCCGAAACGGATCTCATCATTTATGGCGTTTATCTGTCCTGGGCGAGTCAGCACAATCCAGCCAACACCATCTGCGGAGGCTACGCTGACAGAGGCATTGACCACCTCATTCATCATGGAGCTCCTCAAACTCAAACATCTGGCCGCGCAGCTGCGATGGATCAACTTTCAACAATGCTCTACCGTCAACCGCCTCAGAGCTTTCCACCCACGTATACTTCACCCCCCGCTTGCTCAAGTCATCAGCTTTCGCCCGCAAGTCGTTGACCCCAATACGAATGTAATAAAGTCCTGGCCCCCAGTTGTTAAGATAATGGCCAGCATCAGAATCCCAGAACGTCGGCTGAATCAAGTCCAGGCTGGCACTACCCACGCAATTGAATCCCATGCGCGCGCGACGGTAACCTTCACTGTTGAGCTGATCGAGCGAAGCGGGCTCCCAGTCTAAGTTGGTGGAAAGACGCCAGAGCACGTCGTCCAAATTTCGTACCAGAAATCCTCTGGAAGTGATTCGCACCATATCTCCCGGTTTGGCATCGCGTGGTTGCGTCACTTTTGGTAGAAAAATTTCCGCCGGCATCTGCAAAGGCTCTGTACCCATAATCTCAATGCATAAACCACCATCGACCTCGGGAGAATAAACAGGTTTCTCAGGCGTCGTACCCAGCCAAAGTCGATCGAAAGGCATCTCTGCCGTGCGTTGCGCCATACGGAAGGGTAGTTCACGGCGCATCAGCTTATCGATCAGAGCGCTAAACTGCGGCATACGCAGTGTAATCACGACAGCGTGAGTCAACATCGGGCGATGGCGACCTTGGTAATCTTTCAAGCTCTCGAGAAAATCGTGAAAGAACGGGTCTCCCGGGTTGGGTTTGTCCAGGTGCCACTGCGGTTCCACGCGAGTCGGCGCGACCGCGAGAGATTTATGCACACGCAAAAAGTGCGCAATGTAGGGGTGATTATCGAACGCTTGACGCCACCGCTCGTGCTTATGTATGCCGAGCTTTTCATGCAACAGATCCGCCATACCATCTGGATCTTCCAACATCATGTCAGCACTCATCAACAAATCGAACATAGTTTTCTCCAATCTCTCACTGTCGCTGTTTGGGATCTTTATTCATCGTACTCATTAACTCTGCTTGTCATCGAGCCGTTCTCTAGCCGCTTGAATGAAGTCTCTCTTAAGCGTCGGAAAGTAGGCAATCTGGCCGCCCATGCCACCAGCAATATCGATCGAGGCCGCGCTTATAAAACCGGCGTAGTCGCTCGCAAGGAAAAGCACCATGCCCGTAACGTCCTCCGGTTTGCCAAATCGCCCGACGGGGACGACTTTCAACACCATTTCATCGAACTCCTCGCGGCTCACGTTAGCCGGCATCTCCTTGAAATGCCGGTCCCACTGGCCTGTGTCGATCCAACCCATATTCAGGCTGTTTACCAGAATGCCGTCTGCGGCGAGATTCATCCCCAGCGACTTCGATAGTGCCACACAGGAGGCTCTATTAATAACGGAGGGAATGCCTTCGGGAGTCGGTATTGAGCCCGCCAGCGCATTAATTTCGATAATGCGGCCCCAGCGTTGCTTTCGCATATGGGGAACAACGGCCTGCGTAAATCGAAAATGGCCCATTTGCAAGATGTTTGCGTGTTCAAGTATATCTTCTGGGCTAAGGTTATCGATATTCCCACTTCGACCCTGACCGGCATTGTTGACCAGCACGTCCACGCCACCCCAAGCCGCTACCACATCTCCGACGAATCGGTTCACAGCGTCGGTATTGGTCACGTCTACAGACTCCGCGATGACCAGAGCGCCCTGCTCCGTCATTTCGGCGCGCGCAGACTCGATAGCCACTTCGCCGCGCGCACAAATAGCCACGCGCGCACCCTCCTGAGCAAAGGCGCTGGCAATAGCCTTGCCAATGCCTCGAGAGGCTCCGGTCACGATTACACGCTTGTCACTTAGATCAATCTGCATCTTTCGCCTCCTGATGTTCCCCAACACGCGGTTGTACGAGCTCTTGGACGCGTTTCACTCTCACGGAACACGAACCTAGCATCGCTCGATCAGAGTTGCCGTGCCCATACCTCCGGCACAGCAGATAGCTTGCAAAGCGTAGCGCCCGCCGCGGCGTTCCAGCTCATTAAGCATCGAAGTCATGATGCGAGCACCGCTGGCACCAAGTGGGTGCCCCAGTGCTATCGCCCCACCGTTGACGTTCAACTTATTACTATCAACGCCCAGCTCCGTCTGCCAGACCAAGGGTACCGGGGCAAAGGCTTCATTGACCTCAAAAAGATCAATGTCGTTCACTGCTAGATCTGCTTGCCGTAATACCTTTCGGGTAGATGCAATGGGGCCGGTGAGCATCAACGTCGGATCAGACCCTACCGTAGTGAAGCTCACCACTCGTGCCCGCGGTCGCAACTTGTAACGCTTGCATGCCTCGCGTGAAGCAAGTAACAGCGCAGCGGCACCGTCAGAGATCTGGGAGGCATTACCGGCGGTAATACGGCCCTCTTCTCGAAAACTCGACTTCAGCGTCGCCAACTTTTCTAAGGTGCTACCTGCACGGATGGTCTCGTCAGCTATGAGGACATCTGGCGAATCCTCCTGCCAGTGTTTTTCCTGGAGCTGCGATACGGGTATAGGAATAATCTCGTTTTTAAAAAAACCCTGTCGCGCTGCTTGTGCAGCGCGCTCGTGACTGCGCACAGCAAACTCGTCCAGCTGGATGCGAGATAGTTGCCACTTATCTACCAGTCGCTCTGCCGCTTCACCTTGCCCGATCAAATCATAGCGCGCTTGCGCTAACCAACCGAACGGCTCGCCGTGAACATCACGATTGCCCCCCATGCGCACGCGGCTCATATTCTCTGCGCCGCCAGCCACGACCAGAGAAGCTGCGTTGGAGGCAATCATGCCCGCGGCCACGTGTACAGCGACTTCGCCAGAGCCACACTTTCGGTCAATGGTTAAGCCAGGAACATCCTGCGGAAAGCCGGCACCCAGCAGGGCTGTGCGGGCAATATTAGCGGACTGTTCGCCTACCTGGGTGACGCACCCGAAAATCACGTCATCCACGGCCTGTGCCAGTAGCATATTGCGCTCCAACAAGGCATTCAGAATATGCGACGCGATGTGATCAGCACGGACACTGGCAAGACCACCGCGGTAGCGACCGACCGGCGAGCGCACCGCATCAACAATAAACACGTCCGTCACAGGTTACTGCCCTTCAAACCAGAACCAGGCACCGCTTTGCCGCTCTCGTCATAGAGATAAACACCCTGCCCCACTTTTCGCCCCAGACGTCCGGCTGCTACCATTTTTGTAATCAGCGGACACGGACGAAATTTTTCGCCGAGCGTGGAATGGAGGTACTTGAGCACGGCAAGACGGGTATCCCAGCCCGTTAAGTCACCCAATTCCAGAGGGCCCATGGGATGATTGAATCCCATACGCAATGCGGTATCGATATCCTCAGCGCAGGCCGTGCCTTCCTGTAACATCCACATGGCCTCGTTGCCGAGCATCGCAGACATGCGGCTAGTCGTCAGCCCGGGAGACTCATTTACCAAAATGGATGTCTTATTGATCGCCCTGCACCAGTCGCGAGCCGCAGCAACCGTTGGCTCATTCGTGGCGATACCCAAAACCAACTCTACCAGCTTCATCTTGTGAACCGGATTAAAGAAATGCATGCCTATCACACGCCCTGGGTTATCCACAACGCTTGCAATTTCTGTGACGCTCAGCGCAGATGTGTTCGTGGCAAGTATCGCGTCGTTGCCGAGCAAATCAGCCGCCTGCTTCACCACCATTTGCTTCACATTAAGGTTCTCCGATACGGTTTCCACCAGCAAGCTGGCATGTTCAGTAGCATCAGAGAGTGTAGTGCTTGTGCTTAAACGCGATTTCGCATCGGTGGCATCTGCTGCCGCCATCTTGCCCATTCTGACGCCAGCATCGAGGATATCGTCGATGCCGCTGCGCGCCAACGCAAGCGCTCGCTCATTGGTGTCTACGAGCAAGGTCTTATAACCGCTACTGACAAAGGCGTGAGCGATTCCCGTTCCCATTAGTCCGGAGCCGACAACTACCACACTGGCGTTTTTATCAATCATCGTATTGCCAACCTACTCACGTTTGTTTTTCGGATACTCGATTACGCAGTGAACCGATTCCTTCAATAGTGGCTTCCACCAGCTCATTAGGATTGAGAAATTTGCCGGTGCCCTGCCCCACGCCCTCAGGGGACCCGGTAAATAGGATGTCACCGGGCGCAAAGCTGGAGCGTTGTTCAACAAAACGGAGCAGCTCCGGTACACCCCAAGTCATGTCGGCGGTACTGCCATCCTGGCGAACCTCACCGTCTACAGCTAGCGTCAATCTGACCAGAGGTGTGCCCGCAGGAAATTCATCACGCGTCACTACCCAAGGGCCGACGCCGGTGGTCTTATCCTGGCTTTTAGCGGCAAACAAATCCATACCGATACCTTTAGGGCCACTGCGTTGCAAGTCTCGGGCACTGACGTCATTGCCCACCGTGTAACCCAACACACTAGTGATCGGGTCATCCAGGTCAACGGGCGTCATGCCAATACAAACGACCAGTTCGACCTCATGGTCCAGTTCTTCTGTGAGTGGCGGGTAACGAATGGGATCATTGGCACCAATCAGCGCACCGTAAGCCTTTAAAAATGCAACAGGCTGCTGCGGTGCGCTCAGGCCGAAATCCGAAGCCAAATGTTTAGCATAATTCGCACCGGCTACAACGACACGATTGACCGGCTCTACCGGTGGTAACAGGCGCACCTCACTCAACGGCATAGCAGGGCCGTTAGGCTGCAAGACAGCTTCCGCCTCTGCTAAGTTACTAGCGTTGATCGCCCGAGTAAGCGCGGGACCCCACTCGCTAATCGTTCCGCTCACCGGGCGCACCGTCGCTGTGGCCGTATCAACCAAGGCCCAAAAGACGTCCCCTGCTTTTTCACAACGTGCAATTTTCACGGTTAGACGCTCTTAGCTGGTGATCCGAGTTTTGCCGGATCGAGATGTAACAGCTCACACGCATTTTTCCAGCGAATTTTCTGTAGGGCATCGTCGGACAGCTTCAAACCCTCTGTAAGGTCATGACGCACTGCATCGCTGCCGCCAAAATTTGAGCCGTAGAGCACGCGGTCTGCGCCAATAACATCCACTAAGGCCTGACGCATAGGCAGCTCGTGAAGTTCAACATCGAAATAGAAATTCTTCATGTAATCGCGAAACGGCTTTTTATTATGATAAACATCTAGGTTGGGGTTGGTGTTGGCAAGACGCCCAAGTTGATAAGGCACAAAGCCCCCACCGTGCGTAATGTAGACCTTTAAATCTGGAAAGCGATCGAAAACGCCGCCATTGATCAAGTACCAGAAGGCCTTTGTCTCATCATAATTCATTCCGACTATCGAAGTGGTCTCGTAGCGATCAGTATTCGCTTGGTCACCCCACGTAACCGATTGATTGAAGCCATGGACGAACATCGGCAAATCCAAATCACACAGCGCACGCCAGACAGGGTCCATTTCAGGAGAATCAAACTCCAACCCGCCGAAGTTTGATCCGCCCGCACTCAAGCCCTTGGCGCCAAACTCTTTGCAAGCTCTACGAATTTCTTTAGCGGCCTCTTCTGGCACGTTCAAAGGCGCTTGCGCCCAGTACATGAGGCGGCTGGGATCGGCCGAACAGTAGTCCGCGAGCACCTCATTAGCCTTGCGTGAAAACGAGACAGAGAAGTCTTTATCGGTCCAGTACATGTAGCAATGTGAAGGAACGTTGACTACCTGTGCGTTTTGCCCGGCAGCATCCATACCAGCGAGCCGAACCTTCGGGTCGCGCCAGCGCTCCATATATTCACTGACTTCCAAAGTCTTGCCTTCTGCATGCGCTTTACGTAACGCCGCTTTACGTTCAGGCGCTCCCAGCGTCAATATCCAATCGCCAACACGCAACTTGATATCACCATCGGGTTGTAGCTCAAAAGCTGGCCCCCAATAAGGGTGCTGGTTGTAATAATCCGGATGGGGGGCGTGTGCGTGTAAGTCAATAAGCATAATCTGCTTCCTCTGTGAGACCCTCTGGATAGAGACCACAGGGTAGTTTAGTCATTATTGTCGTCGCCTTTTGAGCGCCAAAAACACCCGTTGCGACGTGGCTCAATAATGACCAATTTAAACAGTTTATGCAAATATGTTTAATTTAAAAAAATTCCACCCAATATACCACGGTTACTAGTGGGAACCGGACATCTTCATGCCTCACGTATCGCTATACCAGCGGGTCGAGAATTGTAGCCCGGGAGATGTAAACCACCGTCCACGTGAATGGTTTCTCCGGTAACATAGCGCGACATCTCTGAAGCTAGAAACAGGGCAACCGGCCCAATATCTTCTTCGGGATCACCACAGCGGCCTAATGGACGCATTGACGCAGCATGTTCCGCAAAGCCCGGATTTTCCGCTGCAAGCGCGTGAAACGTGGCCCCCATGGCGGTTGGTGCGATACAGTTCGTGGTGATATTGAAGCGCCCCCACTCAACCGCTGCACTTCGGCTTAGACCAACAACCCCCAACTTTCCAGTATTATAGTCCGCATGTAACCAAGCGCCTGTGTCCGCATCGATCGACGTCAAATTGATTATTTTGCCACCGCCACGAGCACGAAAATGAGGCAACGACGCTTGCATTGCCCACCAGGTTGCCTTGACTGTAGAGGTCAGTGTCTGCTCCAGTTGAGCGTCTGTTTTGTCTTCGAGTAAAACGTTTGCTGATGGAACAAACGCATTGTTGACCAGAATATCTAAACCGCCGAATCGACTGACCGTAACATTGATCGCACTGAGGATGCTCTCCTTATTTAGGACATCCGTTTGAATAAAATGCCCCTGACCACCCAGTTCCCGCAGCTCTGCTGCCACCCTCTGACCGGTTTCTACGTCAATTTCTGCGATAATCACCGTAGCGCCCTCGCGGGCAAACCGACGCGCAATCCCGCGACCAATACCACCTCCAGAACCCGTAATCAAAGCCACTTTGTTTTCCAGCAGACTCATTTCGATACCTCTTTACGATTTTTATTGAACATTTTCAATAATATTGTAAACAATAAACAGACTCTACCCCGCATTGCCACCAAGACAATATCAGGAGCACAGAAGCGAGCATGACTGTTGACTACGACTAACACCGGCATCACACCACGGTGGAACTCGCTTTGGCTCGCATAAAGGTGAACAAAGCAAGCGGATCTGCCATCGGGGTCCCTCTCGCAGCCTATGGCGAGGCCCTATCGCACATTAAGGCAACTAGAGGAAAATTGATAAGTTCGGCGTTCCTAGCACAGCTTGGTCAATCAACACTTCACGGCGCACAAGCTGGAAGCCGCCTTCCACTGCGCGTAACAGATCGTTGCGCTGAGACGGGATAAGATCGAAGAAATCATCGTCGAAGCGGTTGCGTGTCAGTAGTAGATAATTGATCGATGCATATTCATCGGGTTTGTCCGTCTCGAAAACTTGGACATTAGACACAAACCGACGCGTCCGCGACGGAGGGTTTTCGGACCACGCGCTTTTACCGCTGAGACGCATAATTCTACCCATGATAGATGCGTAGTCATCATCCATATGCTGCACGGAACGGATGTAAGACGCCTCGATATCCTGCACGGTGCGGGTCTGGCGCACTGGCACAGTGTACTTCAGATCAGTGGCAAGTGAAGCGCCCCATTCTTGAAGGCGAAGATTATCAAGCAAGAGTGCCTCGGTGTAATAGTGTTGCAGGACCTTGTTGTAAATCTCAGACCCGATACCCACCGAGTTACCCATATGCGCCTCAGGTTTAGTTGTTTCCGTCATGGCTGAATCCTCAATATTATAGTGCACGAATTAGGTATGCATGGCCGCAGATCAGTCGTCAGCCATCATGAGTTCATACCAATACTTCCACCAATGCCACTGGGGATCGTCTTTGGTAAAGCCTTCATTAATAATTCCAGGGCCAGGCCAACCTTCTGGAGCCCCCGTTTCATAGATTGCTTGATACTTCATGCTCTGCTTGCTCGCCTGAAGCCCTTTTGATGCAAGCGTCATGTGCGGCCAAGTATCGGAGTCATCAGCCTCAACCATGCCGGAGGTTCCAAGCAAACGCACGCTTTGCTGGATCATTTGCTCTCTCAGTCTTGGTGGCGTGTCCTTCTCCACAAAAATCCAATTGGTGAACTCCAACTTGTCTGGCCCCTTGGGCACATACGTGTGCAACGCCAGTGAGCCGACTACCGTGCCGTCAGACTGCGGAATATACAGGAACTCAAAAATAACGTTAGGGAACATACCCCCTACTTGGGGGGGCATCCACGACATCACTTGCATCTGCTCGGGCGACAGGTTCTCTGCAAGCTGCTCGACCATATCAGGTGTCATACCTGGAGGCGGCAAAGCGCGTAGCTTTTCTTCAACTGATAAGTCGGAGGCATCCTTACCCGTTAGCTTCTTGATCTTTCTAGCCAGATTGATACAACGGAGCGCGTGACCATGTGGGGAGCTGACTTCTGCTCCATACATTTCCTCAGTTAACTCGCTACCCTGCGTTTTACCTGAGTCGGCCTTGTAGTTACCCACCTCTCCTAGCCATCGATGCAATGTCAATGTATGAAAACCATCGGCGGCAGATTGTTCTCCTGCCGTCTTCCAGTTGCCGCGCACAATGAATCGCTGCGGCGGCCCTGCGACTTCCAGCCCCTTATTAGTTCGGGTGTACAACATGTCGTAATACCATTTGGAATCGCCAAGAAACTCCTCAAATGAGGGTCCATCGTGATTCCACGTCGCCCAAATTAAGCCACCATACAATGCAACGCGCGCTTGCTTCAGGCCCAGCTCGTCCTTACCACGCAATGAGCCGTGCATGCATTGCTCAGCAACAGGAGAACCTAGGAACTCCCCATTGGGCTTAAATGCCCAGCCATGGTAGATACAGGTGTGCACTTGAGTGTTTCCACTTTCGTGAGTAGTTACCTTCATACCTCGGTGCGGGCAGACGTTCAACGACACATGAACTTTTCCATCGCGAGAGCGGGCGACAATCACAGAATCGTCTCCCATGTGCCGCTGCACAAAGTCACCGGGATTAGGTATTTCAGTGTCATGGCCAAGCAGAAGCCATACCTTACCGAAGACTTTTTCCTGCTCTATTTCGTAAATTTCCTGATCGGAAAGAGTACGCAACTTTACTTCTCGCATTTCCAGATCAACCAGATCTGAAAGTGGGGTGCCATCGCGGAGTACTGGACCCTTTGTAATTGACATTTTTATCTCCTGTTCAACCCAACTAAGGTAGCTGGTCCGCCAATGACACAGTTACCTTGCTTCTTGAAGTTCTCACCAAAATTATGCTTAAGGTTTTACAACCCGACTTTGCAGAATACCCAATTGCTCGATTTCAAGTTCCACCACATCGCCGGGTTTGAGGTAGCGCAACTGCTCCAAACCACAACCGTTACCGACCGTACCAGAGCCAAGAACCTCTCCAGGATAAAGCGTTTCTGATCTTGAAATATGCGCGATCACCTCTTCGAACGTCCAAAACATATCTCGGGTGTTGCCCCTACCCCATTCCTCGCCATTGACTCTGGCTACCATATCCAAGTCATAGACGTTATCTATTTCATCGCGGGTTACTAGGCAGGGGCCCATTACATTACCAGTGTCAAAATCCTTTCCTTTGGCCGGACCCAGCCTGCCCGGCATTTCCCAGCCTTGAGCGTCGCGTGCACTCATATCGTTGTAAATAGTAAAACCGGCTATATAATCCGAGGCTTTTGCGGCGGGAACATCCAACGCGCGCTTTCCGATATAGCAAGCCAATTCAAGCTCGAAATCTAAGGCTTTGCTGTAAGCGGGCCAAATAACGTCCTGATCTGGACCAACCACGCTAAACCTATTGCACTTGTAATAGATGGGTTGCCGACGAAGGTCTGCAATACCTTATCGTCCTGTGTTGTATCCATAGCCTTCAACGCAGCTTCAGGATCGGGCGCTTTTGCCGCCGCACCTCTTCTGGCGGCTTCGTAGCATTGCACAAGATGCTGCTCAAAACAGGAGCAATCGCGCATTTGTGGCGGTGGTTGAATCGGCGCCATAAGTGCCACTTGCTCACGCTCGACAACAGCGCCCCGAGGCGCCCGGGACACCAGCGTCGACGCCGCCGCCAGAGCATCATCGCCTGACTCTACCAGTGCTAGAACAGAATTGAAGACCGGCGATCCATTTCCATAGACTGCTTCGGCAGCCATTGCAAGATCGACGATGCACCGATCGCTTTCAATAAATGCACCCGCGCGTTGAACACCCATTGAGTTGGCGTAGGTAACTAGCCTCATTTTACTTCCCTCGGGCAGGCTCTAAAGCGGTGATACCCGGTTTCGTGTAAGTGATCGACCTCGTCGCGCTCTTCTGGGCTCAATGACCATATGCGGCGCTGTATCAGAAGCGTTTGAAGTCCGATTGTGTTCGAAAATACTAAACACTTTTGGTTATTCCGTCTACAAACAATGCTAGAATGGCTTTACGGTGAGTAAAAAAGGCTCATAGAATGAAAAGAAAACTTCCCGCTCTATCGGTCGAGTCCAGCCCTTTCTGGCAGGGTGGCGGAGACGGCCAGCTGAAAATCCTGTTCTGCAAGGCTTGTGAATACTATTTCCACCCTCCAGGACCCGTGTGCCCTAAGTGCACCGAGGATAACATCGCTCCACGCGAAGTGAGCGGCAAAGGGAGCGTGGCGACCTACACCATCAATCACCAACGCTGGCACCCGGATCTGGATGTACCGTTCGTCATCGCCATCGTGGAGCTGGACGAACAGCCTGGTCTGCGCTTCGTAACCAATATCATCAACTGCGAACCAGAATCGGTTCGCATCGGCATGCGCGTGAAAGTGACTTTTTTGCAGCAGGACGACGTTTGGTTGCCCTTGTTTGAGGCAGACCAATGAGCTTTCGAAAAGTGGGCGAGAAGGGCGTTGCCATTACTGGGATTGGCCAGTCTGAAGTCGGCCGGCCGTCTTCGAAATCGGCCATGCAACTGACCGTAGACGCTTGCCGTGAAGCCATTTCAGATGCTGGCCTGACTCGCAACGAGATCGATGGCGTCGTCAGTTGGCCCGGCGACAATAACAACGGTGATGCTTTTTCACCCGTTGGCCCCAATGCGCTCATAGGAACCATGGGCCTCAAAGTCAACTGGTATGGCGGCGGTTATGAAGGGCCAGGACCCATAGCAGGTGTTATTAACGGTGCGATGGCTATCGCTGCTGGATTGTGCAAGCACGTCTTGGTATTTCGAACAATCACAGAATCTAGCCGACGCCTTGTGGATAAGAACGCTGGGGCGTTGACGAAAAAGACGACGGGCCGCGACAGCAGTTTTTCCTGGCAGTGGTATACCCCCTTCAATGTCATGTCAGGTATCAACTTGATGGCAATGTACGCACAGCGACATTTTTATGAGTTTGGCACCAGGGAGGAACAGCTAGCCCAGATCGCACTAACTTGTCGCGCCAATGCGATCTTGAATGCAAAGGCCGTATTTCGTGACCCATTAACCCTGGACGACTACATGGCCTCGCGGTATATATCTACCCCGCTACGCTTGTTCGACTGCGACGTACACTGCGATGCATCTACCGCCATAATCCTGTCGCGAAACGATGTCGCAAAGGATTGTAAAAATACACCGATACGCATTGAAGCGATGGGTTCTGCTTTGCACCAGCCCTGGTCCTGGGATCAGATAGACCTCACGGGCATGGCGGCCCGGGACGCTGCGGGAATGATGTGGTCACGAACCGACTACAAACCCGAGGACGTCGGTTCAGCACAGCTTTACGATGGTTTTTCCATTCTGACTTTACTTTGGCTGGAAGCGCTGGGCCTGTGCCCTGAGGGCGAAGGCGGCCGCTTTATTGAGGGCGGCAACCGCATCGCACTGAGTGGAGAGTTACCGATTAATACCAATGGCGGGCAGTTGTCTGGCGGCCGCACGCACGGGTTAGGTTACATACATGAGGCGTGTACCCAGTTGTGGCAACGAGGCGGCTCACGACAGACCAAAGCCCATGATGTAACAATTGTCGCAGCCGGCGGAGGGCCTCTGGCCGGCTGTACACTCTTGGTTAAAGGGTAACGCGCCGCCCTCTAAGGAGTATTAAAAATACCCTCGCAGTCAAGCAAGAGATTCCAATCGAATATGGGCTGCCGACTGGCCAATTGACGTTTTCTCAAAGGCCATCACCTGCCGCTCAATATCGTTAGAGAACAGTTGTAGCAGAGCTGCGTTATTCTGCTCATCAGTGATTTGTACAAATGTCTCCAGCCGTGCCCGCATCTCTGATATTTCATCGCAAGCGCCTACAAAAGGCTCTGCATCTCGCAGAGCCAACTGCGTGAGCTCCTGCCCAACGCGATCTACTTCTGCGGCAAACTCAATGACACGCACAGTCTGCGCCTTGATCGACTCCGACATTGGAGTAGCCGTATCGATACGAGCCAGCAAGTCTCGGAGCATAACGTACAAATTATGATTGGCGCCTCTTACACTTTCCATCGCTGGCGGCGGCTCCAACTTGACGTTCATACTGTCAGCAAGTGCGTTAAGCAAAGTGCGGCGCAACGCTAGGCCCCATTCTAGGTATACGTCATGGGGATCACCAGGCTTGGGATTGACAACCGTGCCGATGAACTGCATGCAGGCCACTGCTGAAAAAAGCGCGTGATGGTATCGAACCACCTTGGGGTCTACCGCCTCGCCGCTAAGTTCTCCGTAATATTTGCATAGCGTGTCAATATCCTCACCCATGGGCTCGTAGGAATGGCGCATCGCCATTGTCGCCAGATCAGTCATAGGATCCCCGATCATGGAAAACTCAAAATCGTACAAGCAGGTAATCTTTCCGTCCTTGAACATGAACTGTCCTGCATCAAAGGCAATAAAGCTAGCCTGGGAACGATCACGCGGGTAATTGCTTCGCAGCCAACGAATGGCAAATTCAATAAACGGATCAGGCGCTGCTTTGTGCTTTTCGTATAGCGGCCAGTATGCCTGCAAACCGGCCAGCGCTATTTCTTCAGCGCCTTCGGGTTGGCGCACACCAATTTCAACGAACGGCTGGAGCGGAAGCCGGTGCATCGCTACCAGCGATTCTATGTACTGCTTCGCGACGCTGCGACGTTCGTCATCATCGGCAGCTGCTTGGACATCCCGTGTGCCGGGGGCGCATTCCATAATGATAGCGGGGGGCTGCTCACACATACCGTAGATATGCGGAGCAGGGATACCATTTGCTCCCAAAATTGACAGGATATTCGCTTCGCGTCGTAAATCCGGAAACGGAACCACATCGCTATTCCGGTCACCACGCGCATAAATTTTGATGATCTTCCCGTCTTTTTCTACGTCAACAAACCAGGAGGGGCGCCATCGCAATTGCCGCGACATGTCGACCACCCGCCCGCCGACCAAATCTTCGATTGAAGCTTTAAGGTTTTCCTCATCTTGCTTGGTAATTTCTACTGTATTCATAAAACGGCTCAGAGAAAAATTAAAAAAAAGCCGCCATATGGACTCCCATTGGCGGCACTCGGACGGATTTAAGACGAGACTAAAATCGGTACCGTGCTTCCAAACCCCAAAGGCGGGGTGCACCGTAAACGAATCCACCAACTCCCAGAGCTGTTGTTGAGGCCCCGCTGGCGATTGCGTATTCCTCATCTGTGACGTTATTGACATATAGAGAGACGTCAAACTTAGACCCCATCACACTATGAAAATCTGCACGGAAGTTAGTCAGATCATAGCCAGGAACCTTCACATCACCTTTGACAGCATCACCAGTGTCGTAGTAGTTCAAGTTCAGCACCATTTCATCGGCAAAATCACCCAGCGGTAACGCATAGCGAATATTCGCTTGAATGGTGTCGTCAACGAAGAAGAGGAAAGGATCAGCGCCACCACGCTGAACAATAGCGTCGATGAACGGATTTTGCTGAGCATCATAGCTATCAACACTTGAATCCTGGAAGGTGGCGTTAAACCTCAGGGTCAGATTATTCGTTGGAGCCAGCACCAGTTCTATATCGACACCATCTACCGATGAATCACCAACATTCAACACCAGCGCTCCACCCGTGGGATCATCGGAAGGGTCACAGTTGCCATCAGGTGTAGTCGCGGGATTCGAAGCATCGCAAGCTGAACCGGTTTGAACACCCCCGCCTATGTCGCCCTGTGCACCCGAGATTTCGGCCGAAAAATAGGAGATATTGGTTCGTGCGACCATCCCGCCGAAATTCCAATCTGCACGAACACCGATCTCGAAGTCATCAACGGTCTCAGGATCAAAAGTTTGATAGGACTGCAGCGTACCAGAGAAAACGGGACCATTGCCGCCACCCGCGCGGTAACCGTGACGAGCAACAAAATAGGCGAACAAATCATCTGTCGCCTGCCAGTTCAAACCGGCTGACCAGGTCACCTCATCGGAACTGCTTGTAATTACGCCAGTACTCTTGACATCCATTGGGTCGCCCATGCGGCACTGCGACTCAGAAATTACTGCCATTCGCTCGCCGCCTTGAAGCGCTCTATTCCCGGTGCCTACACAGGCCTCGAAATCGTCTTCTGTGTAGCGTACGCCGATTTCAACCGACAGAGCATCTGTAAGATCGTACTCACCGTGAGCAAACACAGCCCTAGACTCATCGGTAAGGAAAAGATACTGTCCGTTGGAAGGTCCAAACCCGGCCACCAACGGATTAGGTATGCCTGCAGGAATATTGTGGTCAATAACCGCCGACAAAATGGTAGTCCCATTCTGCTGGCCGGCGCCATCGGGCTCCAGTTTCACAAAAAAAGCTCCGACAAGCCAGTCAAGGCGGTCGTCGAATGCCTTGCCCCGCAACTGGAACTCATTGCTTATTTGCTTTGACTCATCGATTAGCGTCGCCTTGACCAATGTTAAATTGGCTGAGTTGGTTAGCCCTGAACCAGGCGCACGGAATACTGCCGCATCGACAAATGCATTGCTCAAGGGCAGTGCCGGAATACCATCAATATTAGGCGCATATGCCAACTCGGTCGTTTGGTAACCAAAAATATTCACAATCTCCAGATTGTCGTTAATCGCGTACTCTGTACGATTAACGATAGTCAGACGATCATTCTGTTCATAGTTGGCAAAAGATGGCTCGTTTATGAACGGACCGCGCGCTTCTGCAAGCGCATATTGATCCAGCATCTGACCAGCTAGGCCAAATGCGTTCAATGTCCCGTTCGCTCCAACCACCTCGGACAGAGGCGCCGTAAAGCCGTCAGCTGTCAGTGACGTGTTGAAGCCAGCGTTGTCACTCTTGAACCTGTCGACGATCAAAAGGTTACTAAGCTTGTCGAACTCGGCCAATAGAGAGAGACGAACCGTGGTGGTATCGACGGCATCGAGGTCGTCCCCGACGCCGATATTCTTGGTGTAGCCATCCCGATTATTAAGGTCTCCGGCGATTCGCATGGCCAGCTTATCCTGGACGAGTGGGATATCCACCGCCCCTTGAATACGGCGCTGATTCTCGTCACCTACGGTAGCCCCCAGATACCCATTGAACTCATGGGAGGGTGCCTGAGGCGCATAGAGAATCGCACCCCCTGTGGTATTGCGCCCAAAAAGGGTGCCTTGCGGCCCCTTCAAAACCTGAATATCCGCCATATCAAATTGAGGTACGGCACTACCCCACGAGGGCTGCGGCACTTCGGCAAAATAACTTACAACAGCCGGGGACGACGTGCCCAACAAACCCTTGGACTGACCGCGAATCACGTACACAGGATTGTTGGCGCCGCCACTGCCCGCAAAAAAGACGCCCGGAACGTTCTGCTGCAAGTCAGTAAATGACGTAATGCTTGCTTCAAGGAGCGCTTGACTGGTTAACGCCACTACGCTGACAGGAACAGACTGAAGGTCTTCCTGCTTCCGACGCGCTGTGACCATCACTTCCTCAAGGACAAAAGAATCCGAGTCTGCACCCGAGCCGCTCATCATCTCGGTGTTGGAGCTCTGTGCATAGGCGGGAGAGGTAATAGCCGATACGCTGATGGCCAAAAAATTGGCGGCAAAAAGGGCCGATAGATTTTTATTCAACATAGTCACTCACTCTTTCAGTTATTATATTTTCAGCTCGCGAGGGAATGTTTTCGTATGCCTAGCGGCACCTTAAAAACGCAACCCACTCAAACACTTTAGTTATACGGGCTCCCCGACTGGGCGCATTTTTATCTTGGTTACACGAGACTTACACCTCAGCCTCACTAAGCGTTACACATTTTTGATTTTTGTTTAACATTTATTTTTGCTCCGCAGGTAAAGCAGGCCAAAGTTGTTTGACTCCTAGTAAAACGCCATTGCCGAAAAAGGCTAAGCGAAAACATTGTTCTCGACGCGGAGAATGCGCCGACTTGCTGTTCTCACCAAGCATGAAAATGAATTATCTTGTTGTTTTTATTACAGTTAATGAGTTAGCATTTTCGTTGATGCCTGCACCGAAAAAACGCACGCCCACCGCCCGCCAGATGTGCGGTGGCCAAACGATAATATAGACAGTTTTTACATATCTGTGTAATGTTTTGGGGAAAGGTGACAAAACGTCATGGCTCCGATAACGAAAAAGGTGCAACAGATGAAGGAAGATGGTATCC
>Ga0181553_10001315_pt1 | contig 22070 bp, 40 predicted proteins | sample 011ome_17_FD_133753 | JGI IMG/M metagenome (GOLD analysis project Ga0181553, IMG submission 133753) | Coastal salt marsh microbial communities from the Groves Creek Marsh, Skidaway Island, Georgia - 011502XT metaG (megahit assembly) | ecosystem: Environmental > Aquatic > Marine > Intertidal...
CGATTAAGCTTAGCTTCATATTTTTTATGAGCCTTTATTCCTTCAGGTGTATATGGGAATTCTTTACCATCACTTGCTTTGGGCATTGACCTTGTCTCCTAGTTTTACTTTTGAACCGAAGGTTTTGGCATAACCTTTAGAAGAAGTAGAGGGAGCTTTTACAGCCACCTCCACTTTAGTTTTTGTAGGCTTCTTAGCCATTATCTAGTATCCGTAGTCATGCTAACTATATCGCCAGTATCAATGGCAGAACCATCGTTACTTAAGACAGTACACATTCCAAAACCATTAGATGCATAGATAAAAACAACATCGCCAACATTCATCTCGTTAACCATGCTATTAAAGTATCCAGCAGTATCAACAGTGTTGAGTGCATCGCCAGCCGTTTTATAATGCCAGATATGAAAACCATTACCTGAATAAGAAACTAAACTTAAATCTGCTTGTACAAACGCCATGTCTACCTCCTAATTCTTAAGTTCTAGTTCAAATACACCTTCAGCATCGATCAAGACTGAGTTCTGTTGCATTTTGTTTAATACAAAGTAACTGTCCTTATCGTTGTGATATTGCATATTTGAGGTTATATCAGCACCGATTGCATGAGCAATGGCATCACTATGGTATGCGTAACACTCTTTATGAGTTGTTCCGGCAGCACCTGATCCGTTTTTGCCTGGTAGACCTGAGTGTGGGAACCACATAAAGCCTAACCATCTTTTGGCAGTCATTCCACTTGGGAATGGTAGATCATTTTCGCCAACATATTCTGCTCTTGAGAATTGATCTAATGCCATAAGCTGAGACCATTGTTCCCAACCAATAACACAGAATCTTTTGCCATCATCAGGAACTTCATTGTTGCCGAACTTTTCCATTAATTCTAAAGCCCAAGCTAATGTTATTCCATTAGTTGTTTCATCGTGTGCAGATGTTGTTGTTGTCAACTGATTAATAATTAACTCATCAGTTTTACGTCCTAGTGCATAAGCACCAGACTGTTGAGCAACCATCATTTCATCATGGTTAATTCTTAACTGGTCTAGATCATCGACCCATTCCCCAGCAAAGTAATCTTCCAATGTGACGTTTACGTTAGTGTGTGCAAGGTTCATGGGTGCGATTGATCCATGAGTTGCTTTTGTCGTCGCAAAACCTTTACCGATTTTTTGAAATGTAGTTTTGTTCTTAACTCCATTTCTTGAACGAACTGTATTTCTAAGCTTAGAACCCATTCTTTGGTAAGCCATATGAACGCCAGATTCAAATTCTTCAATAAAGGAAGTGCTAATGCTTGGTGTAGCCATTAAAGCCTCCGTATTAAAAGTTAAAATTTACTACTATTCTGGTTGTTCGCTTACCTACTTTCCTGAAGTTGTTCCATAAATGGGCTTCTAAGTAAGTTGTACGAGCCTTCTAGCAATTCCAATCTTTCAGAAAACAGAAACTTTGTTAATTCACATTACTATGCACGTTTCCTAGATAGTTGTTCTGCCATAGCTCTTACTTTAGCTATATGAGCTGGATCTCCACCATTTCTCCAGTATTTTGGATCTTGTTGTGCAGACATTAAATCAGCTTTAGTTACAGTTTCTTGAAATTCAGTAGAAGAAGTCATATTAAATTTAGGCTGACCATTTAACTGCATAATTTCCTCAAAGGCTTTTACCATGGATGCAGACGCTGGAATTGCTGCAAATGTTTGATAAGCATCTTCTGACAAAGCAGAACTAGCCCATGTGTCAACTCTTTCTAATCTTCTATCAGCATGTTCCCCTAAATCTTGGCTTTCAACTTCCCAATCAGGACCACTAGTAGAAGAAATATTTGTATATTCAGCAACAATGTCATTAAATTCTTTATTTGTTAAACCCATTTCATGTGCTTTACCACGAAACCAATCTAATTTTGGATCATCTTGATTAAAATCAATATCAGCTCCATCTTCATCTACTAAAGAAACTTGATAATCCCCAGAACTTAACGGGACATCTGCTTGAGCTTCTTGATTAAGTTCTCCCACAAGTTCGTTTTTAATCTCATCACGTCTTGTATGAAATTTGTTTTCCAAGTTTTTATACGATGTAGCAAGTTGCTCAGGCGTTTCAAACTTAGGGGGCAACCAGTCTGGTCGTTCAACTTCGTTCTGTTCCCCAGAGTCTTGGGATATTGTGCTTCCGACATTGATTTCTGCCGTATCGGTGCTTTCATTGCTTTCTGTAATTGTTTGTTCATCAGACATTTTCGCTCCTTGTTTTAATTGCAGTCCCACTTTCTTAATGCTTTGTTAATCCTACTATTTGGATCATTTGCCGTTTTACTACTTGTTAATTTGTTTTTCATACCCTTCATTCTACTGCAAAAGCTTTTTCTTCTTGCAGCTTTAGTAGGACTATTTTTAGCTTGTTTTGCAGAAACTGGAGCTTGAATATTTTGCCCTTTAGCTTTAAGAGAAGCTCTACCTTTTGCGTTAAGTCCACCTTCAGGATTCTGTCCTTCTTTTCGTTGCCAAGCATCGGTCATACTGTTTTCTTTGCAGTCTTTTCAGAATCTTTAAAATCTTGATTGGTCGGTGCATTCTTTGAATTCTTTTTATTCATTTTCTCACCACTACCATTTTCAATACGTTTACGTTTTGCATGAATATTGGCATATAGACCCATCTTTTTAGTCACCATTCTTTCGCCCCATTTCAGTTCTGTGCTTTAATAATGCTACGATCCATCTTTGACCTTCAAAGTGAGCAAGATGTTCAATTCCCAGTCCCGAACTGTGAATGTTGTTTGTTGTAATATTTTCCAAATACTGAAGGAAAGATTTGCCAATGCCCGAACCAAAAAGAGCATAGGCTTTACTATTAAGATCAGCTTCAACTTCAGCAGTGTATGACCTACCATCAACCGACGCATTTATTTTCTCCTTTGTCATTGTCCAAGAGTTCCTTGTTGTTGTTGTTGCATCATCTGCATAGCCATATCAATGTTCCCTTGTACTTCTTGCCTTGAAGCAAGCAGTTCTTCTTTGACACCAAATTTAGATGCCAAATACTTAATAACCTTTTCTTGATTATATAAAGCTGGTGTTATCTCTGGACCAAATGTCCCAGCTACAGTTTGCTGAAACCTAACAAAGTCAGCTACGTCTTGTTGATCTTGAGCTCTTAACAATGGAGATACAGGTACAATTCTTATTTCCCTACCATCAACCTTTGGTATATCAAGCAAACCTTGTTCTGAATATATAGCAACAACTCTCTCAACCAATGGGTGTAAGAATTCTTTTTGCATACGTCCTGCGACTGCTCCCATATCTCTTGCCACGTCAGCAAGCCTTTCTGAAACTTCTGTTGCTGATAACGGTGTTTTTGCATTTGGTCTTGAATCAAGTTCATCAATAAAAAGAGCTTTCCTGACATTTCTTCTCATATCCTCTAAAATAAGCTGACCTACATCAAACCTTGCAGGACTCTGTAAAGACTCAAGAGAACTCCCAGGACTTCTAGGTATAAAAGTTCCAGGTTGAATGGTTATGTTATCAGGGTTAAACACACCATCGTCATCATAGACATATGCACCACCTATAGCCATTTCAGCATTTTCTAGGATTAACTGCACAGTAAGATTTAATGTTTTAATTGCTGGCATAGCTTGTAATATTGGACCTCGTCCCCAAACTTCAGAACCACTTTTAGACCAACGTGTTGTTATCCAAGGTAAACTTCCACGACCAAATAACTTTTGTTTAAACATTATATGCTTATCTGTTTCAGATATTAAATAATAGGTAAACTCATCTTTAAATTTATCATCACTATCATACATTGTAGCTTCAATTAATTTAGTCTTACGTCTAGGATCACGCTTTTGTGCATTAATCATCTCAGATGAATATTTAGCATGTGGGTATCTTAACTTTATATCAGTAATGTCACAGTCGTCATTCCATCTAAACCAATCACTTACCATATCCATTGCACCAGATAGCAAAGCAACATTAGTAGGAGGTACGGCAGTAAAATGGAGATCGCCAACAAAACGTCCAGATTCAACAAGCATGTTCATAGTACCTAAACCTAAGTCTTGAAGACCTTCGTGAAACTCAGAATTAAAGTTACTGTTACGCAACCCTTCATGCAAAAGTTCAGTTATGACATCAAGTTCTTTTAGCAACTGATTAGAGATTTGATCAGATGGGTATTCAGGTCCAGGAGCTAGCTTAAATGCCCGACCATTTGGAGGAAAAAAGCCAAGCTGTAGTCTTGAGGCAAATCGGGGGAGACCAGTTACTGCCGTTTCGTCATATATATTTTCTGTACGTCTTTGTCCTGCGAACTCACCAAAAAAGCTTTCTCTGTGAGGCAAAACATAGTCATAAATTTCTTCCCATATGTCAGACCAATTCTGCCATTTACCTTTGGCTTTCTTGTATCTATCCATAACTTTTTTATAATCGGCTTGATCTGCACTCACACCACTAGATGGTATTGGGCTAGCATCTCCACCAACTTCATCACGCATTTTTATTGCCACCCATCATTTTACGTCTATAACCTTGAAAATCACCTAACTCGTCACTTTGCAAAGAAGCTTGACCAATTAAGTTATTAGTTGCTTTACGTTTCCTTTCTTCAGCCATTTGTGTTTGTTTGGCTTCATTCTCTTTATTTATTCTTTCTTGTTCAGCTCTTTGTCTTTCAAGTTCTGGGTCTTTCTCTACCCTAGGCGTTTTCATTCCCATAAATAGGCTCCTCTAAATCTTTTGAATCAAAAATGACCTTTCCTTTTCGCTTTAGCAATTCACAATACAATTGATACGGTGTTAAAAGCCAAAATTTAGATATTCCACACAGATGTTTAATAAAACTTACGCAATACATAAGTCTAGGGACATAAATAGGATTGTTTTCAGGTTCATATTCAATACATTTGCAACAAACCAACATGAACAATACTAATTCAGTGGCTTTTTTACCTTTTAAAATTTCAATATTAAAACCAGTAGTAGTAAATTCTATTTTCTTCCATAGCTTTTGTTGAGCATCATAGTTAACTGCAAAAACATGAGAAAAACCATGACGTTGCCTAGTAAATACTTTCCACATTCCAATATTTTTACTTTCACAAAAGCATATTACCCATTTCATAATGATCTAGCTCTACCCATACGACTATTTCTATTCTTTAAACGGGCAAATGGATTGCTTACCCTCTCAACAGTAGTGGGGACGGATTGTTTTTGTCCACCTAACATAACTCTCCTTCCTTCTCCACCACCTAAAAACGCATATTGCAACGCATCATGGCAATGAGAAAAACGGTTCTTATCAGGTTTGTCTTCATATCTCTCATTACCCATGTAATACATTCTCTTATATTGATAACCACCTTCAAACCCAGAGATCAAACTAGTGCAAGTAGGACTTACGGTTAAACATGGCAAACCATCAGCCATTCGGTTTATGACAGATTCAACGGCTTCAACTCTAACCGATATATCATTACTTGGAGCTGGATATGCAGATATACCAGATGCCCTTAACATCATAAATGGAGTATGCTCAGAGACTTGTGCCATTTGATTTCCAGCAGGATCACCAATAAACTTCATTGTTAAATTATCCCATTTGTTCTTGGCTATTTCTCTTTTAAGTATTTCGGCAAATCTAATTGCACCCATATCTTTACCAATTATTTCATGGAATATTATCCATCTGCCAGTATGTAGTTGCTGACAAAAGACTGCTGAAGGGGAGCGACCAAAGTCTATACCAACAACTACATCATTTTGATCATTAGGCTGCAAAGGTTCTTTCGATACATGAGTATCCCGTCTAAATGTAGGATAAACTGGTTTACCGTCCATTAAAGCTTGATACTGATTTAAAACATAAACCTTTACCCATGAAGGAGCTTTACCTAAGATAATTTTATCATAGTAAGTTTCTTGTAAGTTATCTCTGTTCTCTGATTTTAAATTAGGAACATAACCAGCTAAATTACCATGCTCATCTTTCTTTTCTATCATAGCACCAGCTTGGCAAAAGAAATTCCAATCATCTGGCTTAACCATCAATAACTTTTCTTCTGTTGTCATATATTCAGGAGTAGGGACTTCTCCAGCAACAATTCCCCACCAATGATCTTCTGATGGTGCATTTGTATCCATTATTACACCAAACCAACTTGGACCACCTTCACGCATTGAAGGAAATCTTCCAACCCTCATTGTGCAAGCATCTACAATTGATTTATTTATCTCTCTGGCTTCATTTATCCAAACACCACTTAACTCCAAAGATAATAACTTTTTTACGTCTTCAGTTTTATCCAAAGCCAAAAAGATAACTTCTAATTCAACAGTGGTTTTATCCCCTAAAGCAAAACATATATTATGAGTATAGGGAGGCGACCAGACAAAACGACCTAGATCATCGTCAAACCAATCTCTCCATGTCTTAATAGTCGTAGTCTTTAACTGAGGATTTGTGTTTCTAATAACTGCCCAACGGCTTCTTCTTACACCTTGGTCATTTGGCTTTTGAGATACGGCTTTTCTCATTATCTCCATGCAACAAGCAACAGACTTACCAGACCCAACTGGACCTCTAATGCCTCTTACAAATGATTTATCCTTCATAAATTGCTTGGCTACAATTCCAGGAGGTTTATAATCTAGTTTCATCTAAGATAATTTCTTAACCTTAACAAATCTTCTTCTGTCTGCTGATCCAGTTGCACCAGCTACCATTGATCTTCTTGCAGCATCATCATTACCACTAGATTCTTCTTCTATAGGTTTGGGTTCTGGAGTCGGAGCTGGTTTTGGAGTGCCTTTGTCATATTTGTCTGTACCAGTAACAGTGTCAGTAACTTCTGTAATAATCTTTTTCCCAGGCTTTTCTATTATTTCTTCAAAGCCTTCTTTTGCTATATTCTCAATTCCTTTAGCAACTTTTTTAACTGGCTTGGTTACAATCTTATCAACTGCTTTAACTATTTTCTTTACTGGCTTTGGTGCTGAACCCATTTTTGTCTCCTTGTTAAATCGACTTCTGTAAGATAAAATATTTTTTTGGACTTTGCTTTTCACATGATGTCATGAGTGTGTTTTACCCGTTATAGGATCAGTCCATGAAATTTAAAGGCGTGTCTGTATAGAACGACATATGGCATGGGACCCCTAATCAACATTGAAGTTAATCTGTACTGCTGTGTTCGCAACCTTAGGTGCGTCAACTCTTAGTCCAGCTCTGTCCATTAAATCCCTAGAGGCTTCTAACCTTACGTGTGCTGACTTACTACTTAGCAAATCTCTCATAGTTGCTAGAGCTTGTGTTGCGTCCCAACCCAAACAACTCATTGCTAACTGTTGTCTATACTCTACAACATGAGGCTTATTAAGGGTTATATATGCCCATGACTTGTTTCTACCTAGTCGTTTAGCACCTTCTGTTGGGTTGCAACCATCATGCAACATTGCGTGTACCAGATCAGCTTGTGCTTCTGTTACCTTATTATGTTGTGGTAGTAATGATTGACTGTTCGTTTGTATATCACCCATTGGCACAACCGAACCCTTATACTTATCTTGTTGTGTAGAATTAGCTTTCATTGTAGGTCTCTTATTGTTGCTCTACGAGAGGATAACCATACACTTTATATTGCTGTCTATTCACATTGCTAAGTCATTGTTATTAGTACCTTAATCCAGCCCTACTCACTAAGGAACGAGTTCCTAAGTTCACCGACACTAAGGTGTGTCGTCCCATTCGGGTAACGATCTGGGGTAAGCCTTTTCATTACATTCCCTAGCAGGGGCTTAAGTGATCTTAATATTACGATTTGCAAATCGTTAGCCTTATTCTTCCCCTCGAAGTATCGAAGTCAGAATAAGTAAATTCGATGCAGAACATAAGTGCTTCATGCACTATTATGTTCTTTACTCATGGCTACGTACCTATGATTGTATAACACGATATTGCATGGGGTAGCCCCCACGCTTCAATCGTAAAACTTTGTTAAAGAGGACAAAGTTTTCTGTACGTAAGAATTTTGTCTGACTTACGTCAGGTCAAAACCGTGTACCACTTTCTAAGAACAGGACTACTACTACTACTAGGTTCTGCACTGCTCTTTCTTCGAAGAGAGATACCATGCTCTACAACCCCTTCTCAAATGGTCTTGTTATGTTGTGATGGATATCCCTCTCCCCATTTGCTCATTCTTCCTAGTAAGCCAAGATGAACTTTTTCTAAGCAGAAAAACTGGGCTTACACGGAATTTATCAAGGGGGTTTCCCAAGCATGAAACGGTTACTGCATCAGAGCAGTACATAACCCAGTAGGCAGTGCTGTTTAACTTAATGTCATTATAGGAGATTAACATGACTAAATTACAACAATTACAGACAATTATCGGACTTATAATCTTATTCACATTCGCACTTTTCATCGCAATTGTGTGTGGTGTCGGTGGAATACTTGCCATGGCTTGCAAGTTTATTACGGAGGTACTGAACGACTTATTCTACCTTCCTAATTTCATATGGTCAGAACTTACTGACAAATTTAACAACAAAGCCAACGCTTAACTTTATACAGAAAGGAACATTACAATGTATAAACAATTAGACTTATTTAACAAAAGCCAACCAAGTGATCTAGAGATATTAGATACTATGGTTTCATCTACTGGCATACATGATTCATCAATGTCAGCTTATAACAGGGTCACAGATGTATTCACACAGATTGATTGGGATATACAGATTGCACAAGATGCTGGTGACCATTACAGAGTACGTGAATTGTACACAATCAAGCACGACATGAACTAAGTAAAGCCAAATCAATGGGGGTATAATTTATATATCCCCTTAATACCATGAAAGGAACATTACAATGGTACAATATATTACAATATCTAAAGACAATGCAGATCAACGTCGTAAGACATCTGCTAATCCTAACTTAACTAACCCATCTGTTGCACTTGACGAATGGAAACTACAACATCAGACACCTGATCAGATTCAGGCACGTAAAGAGCTTGATGCTATGACTACAGAGCAACTTGACGCTATTGCATCACAGTTCATACCACAATCTAACTACACTCAGGAGTGGGAGGTTAGATTTATAACCAAGGCACTAGAACTTGCAGAAATGTTCGAAGATGGTGACGAGGTTATCATCAAGGCTAAGTTTCAAGATCAGTTACCACGTATGTTTGAGAAAATGCGTGACAATGTTGCAACACAAGGCGAAGCCCTCAAACGTGAAAGACAAAAGCTTTTACGTCAGGACGTTGGCATTGAGATTACAAAGCACAAGCTAGAAGATCATGACAAAAAGATTGAACAGATGCGTCAGCAATATGCATCACTCAATCATGCCTTTCAGCTTCTGCTTACACATTTCAGACCTAGAATCAAAGGTACTACTGGTATAGATTTTGGTCATTACACTAAGTTGTCAGAGTTTGCAAAAGTCAAACGTATGCAGACACGTAATCAGAAACTGACACTAGATACTTATATGAATGACAAGAAATACTTCGACGATATGTTTCTTGATGTCAGTAATCAAGATGGCATCATCGAATTACCAGAACACCTAGAATAACATCAATAGGGGAGGGCTTCGGCTCTCCCTTTTTTATTTATCCGTTTCCCTTTTGGCTTTCCACAAAAGCTAATTATCGCCTCAGAAGGAGCAATTATGTCTAAAGGTAACAAAGGTAGAGGTAAGATTCATAGCACATCTCGATCCTGGGAAAAATCATTGAAAAAAGTGGCTAAGGCAAAGGTTCGTCAGAAAGCCAAAGTGTTAATTAGAAAACAAGGAGATTAAAATGCCTAAAACACATTCAACACAAACTTTACATGAATACAATCAATTACATTACTTCTTTGATATAGCCTATGAGTCAGGAGATCAGGAAGAAATGATTAGTCTAAGTGATCAAATTAAAGCTTATGAAAAAAGATGGAGTTTACCATGTTCTTTTACATCATTGCAGGAATAGCATCAGCTACTGCCGTATTATTTTTACTTGCTAAATTAAATATCAAAAGAGTTCTCTGCTTTGACATACTCGTGGACATTGGTGCCTCAATCTCATTGATTATCATGTTTGCTGGTACATTTTCAGGAATGATGGCTGGAATCCTAGGTGGAGCTATTATTTCTATAGTACTATTCATTCTCAAACGCACAATAGGTTACGAAAAGCCAAAGAGAGATGGTTTTAAGATTAGATGGGTTAATGTTCCCCCCAGATAGTCTTAATCGTGTCATGTTTAGGGCAAAACTTCCAAGGCAGTAATGGTTTACGCCTATCCTTAACCAGCGAAGTTTAGACACAATGATGCAGTTACAGATAGGTCGACCCTGTGGCAATACTGCAACTGTAGGTAACATACCTGATGCCTACAATTTTACAACAGAAAAGGAGATTGATTCTGAGATATTCTAAGTCTAGCATTTCTCATTGCGAAGAATGTAAGTCTTAACAGTAGACACTGCCTCAGATTCAGTAATGTGAATAGCCTTTGGTTTAAAAAAAGCCAAGGGTTATTTGCATTGGGACAAAGCTAAATCCCATTTCATTAATCATCTATAACGTAAAGGAGAAACAGATGAACTTAGCACAAATCATGGTATCAGGTAACATAGGACAACAACCTGAAATTAAGATAGTCGGTGACACTAAAGTTGCTAACTTTTCCGTTGCAGTCAACGAGAACTACACAACTAAATCAGGTGAAAAGAAAGAAACTACTCACTGGTACAGATGTGAAGCTTGGGACGGCAAAAACGGCAAGGGTTTAGTTACCAATGTTATTGAGCCATATGCAAAGCAAGGCACAACTGTATTCGTACAAGGTATGCCTATTAATGAATCATATGAAAAAGATGGTGAGAAAAGATCAGCTTTCAAAATCAAGTTAGCTGGTATGTCTTCCACCTTCAGACTTCTCAACTCAAAAGACTCTACAGATGGTCAAGCAACTGCTTCTCCAAGGGTAGATGTCAAAGATGACGATGAGATTCCGTTCTAATCTAATTACCGTTAGACGGAAAGGGAGTAGGTAGTCTCGGCATAAGATTATCTACTTCCGTCATATAGGGAGGAAGGACACCATCTGCGTTAGAAATCCCTCCCCATTTTTACAAAGGTTTCAAATGACAAGCAAAATATCGCCTCAACATTATTCCAAATACAAGATAGAGCCAATCACATTTATCCTGGCTAATGATCTTGATTTTTGTCAGGGCAACATCATTAAATACGTCCTCCGATACAAGGACAAGAATGGTTTAGAGGACCTTCATAAAGCCAAGCAGAATATAGAGTTTTTAATCAAGAAATTAGGAGATAAAAATGTCTAGAGACTGGCAAGAACAGCTCCAACTAGAGCAAGAACATGAAGAACAACAAGTCTTAGATGGCATAGCCAATCTACACGAAGAAGAAGCATTAAAACTACATCAGGAGGAAAACAATGCAATTAATGACAAAAGAAATCAAACAAAAGCTGTTGCGTAACGGAGACGTTACTAACAGGGGCAATGACCACAAACCAGTAGTCAAGTTCTTTGGTGGCAGTTCATGCACATGGATAATTACAGAAATGGACTCAGCCGATGATGATACATTGTTTGGTCTATGTGATCTAGGTATGGGTTATCCTGAACTTGGATATACAAGCCTACAAGAATTAGAATCAATGAAATTTCCACCATTTGGATTAGGTGTTGAAAGAGATCGTTATTTCAAAGCCGATAAAACACTCAGCCAATATCATAATGAAGCAATCGAAGCACATAGGATTATAGCATAATGTGGGATAAACTAAAAACAATCAAACCTCTATCAAGAAAAGCCAACTGGCTTGGTTGGTTTTGTACTGTGCATATCGCCTCAACAATATTCATTCTAGTATTGTTGCTTGGTATGGGCATCAACCCAACCCTAGTGGTTTCTACCATAGCAGCTCCCTTGTGGATTGCTGTGGCTTTCACATCAAAATATATAACCGATAAAATTATGGAGAAGTAAATGTTTATCAAATTAAAAATAGGTGACTTAAATTTCAAGGTTTCATCTGAAAACCATAAAAAAATTATGGACTTTGCAGGTATGTTCTTTGACCCAGATATCAAGGTTCAAGAAATCAGAAGAGAGCATATTTATGTTAAAGATGATGATATTAAAAATATGACTGATGCAGAATTAGAAGCCATCAGAAAATATTGTCAATCAGCAAGCATGAGTGACTTTCAAACTTATGAATCTTTAAATGATATTCCTGTTTCGATGTCTGGTGAAGAGGTCAGTGTAATGACTCATGCCCAGCAAGGTCTGCAAGATTTAATTAACAAATCTGTGAATAAGCCAAAAGTAGTGGCTTCAAGTTAATTAATAAAGAGGAGAGGGTGGAACATTACTAACTCCCTCTCCTTGTCAACGTCAACCAAAGGAGTGTAAAATGCAAATAGCATTAAATCAACTAAAACCTAACCCAAAAAACGTCAGGAAAGTAGTAGCTGACAATCTTGACAAGCTTATCGCCTCAATCAAATCAAGAGACTTGTTGCATAACCTTGTTGTTCAGAAAAACGGCAGTGGCTTTAACGTCATTGACGGCAACAGACGTTTAGAGGCTTTGTTTGCTATACACGGCAAATCTTCAAACGTAGAAGTAGAATGTAAGCTAATAGAAGACAACACCACAGAAGTTGGTGCTATGGCTAACATGCTACGAGAAGATATGCACCCATTAGACGAAGCAGAAGCTATCAATCAGGTAGTGTCTGACGGCTTAATGGATTACAACACTCTTGCTGCAAACTGGGGTCAGACAAACAAATGGGTTTTACAACGTGTAGCCCTTGCTGATTTGTCTCCTACAGTCAAAGATGCTTTTAGAAACAAAGAATTTGGTCTAGGCATTGCACAATTATTTACTAATGTAGACCAAGAAACACAGGACAAAATATTTGCAGATTGCAATGGTCGTTATGACTATGACAACATTAAGTATTCTATAGGTAATGTAAAAATATCTAAGTCACGTGTTATTATCGATCCTAAACACAGCATCTACAAGAATATAGAGTTTGCTGGTGACTTGTTTGACGATGGTCAGTATGTTGCTAACATGGATAAGTTCCTTGCTTTACAACAAGAGTATGTCGATGAAAAAGCCAAATATTACAATAAGAAATTCAAAGATTGTACTGTTATTGACTGCCACCCATCGGAGGTCAAAGGCTTAATCAAAAACCTTATTCAAGTATATGAATATGACATCAAAAAAGAAGAAATAGACCCAAAAGATATTAATGTTGTTATTACATATCAACCATACAAAGGTAACTTCTGGGTTCAGAAATACAAAAGCAAAATAGAAATGTCCAAGAAAGAACTAGATGCTATTGAATCAGGGGAAATACCTGAGCTTACACTAGCAGATATGTCTAACCCACAACGTGAACTTACACATAATTTATATTATAATTATTTACGGTCAGAGTTTTGGAAAGCTGGCGATGGATATACAGATGGACACGTTGCTCTTGCAATGATTTGTAACAATATAGTCAGACCATCATACTTTGCTGATAATTACTCAGAGGTTGGTAAGTATTTTGTAACATACACAGATACACCTTTTAACAAAATAACAGGAGTTGACGATGATTACTTTGACAATCTTACTGAAGAAATTATTAAGTATTGTAAAACTAATAAATGCAATTCTTTGGAATATTTCCTCAACCAAAAGCCTTCTGATCTCCACAATGTACTTTATAAAGGGCTTGTGGCTTCGATGGGTGAGAGTCAAGCCTTTCAGTCGCAGAAAGACCACTACCATATACCTGTTGCCAAAGACTGGTTTAAACCGTCAGAAGAATGGCTCAATAAATATAAAATAACTCAGCTTCGTTTACTTGCACATAAAGTCAAATGTAAGCTATTACCTCACGACAACAAGAAACTAGTAATAGAGAAGCTTGTAAGTGCCTTTAAAGATGGTGCTGTATTCGATCCTATTAAGTTTCTTGATACTGTCAAATAGAACCATGGTAGGCATAAGTATAACCTAATGCCGACTTAGCTAACAGAGTGGGATCAGACAGATCATCATGCTCACTCTGTTAGTTACTTTTATATATTCCCCAATAAGCTATCAAACTGGCTTCAGCTAGACCATCTTGGTTCTTCTGTTGCCAGAGATGGCTTCCATTGGGCATTAACTCAGATGCTCTCATTCTAGATTGGTCTTTATCAGCAGTACATTTTAGGTCTTTTTTCCAGACTCTAGATTGCACTTCTGTGTAACTGTAGCCACCAGCTACTAGTAATCCAAGATAAACACCATAACCCATACCAGTAGCAAATGTACTTACCAGTCCTTGTTGTGGCATGGCTTGTTGTTTTTCTATATAGACATGATCTGGATTGTGATCGTCTAACATAGACATTAACGTCCACATATCTAAGAATCTTTTAGTCTTGGTTTTAGTCTTTAGTTGGTAAATAGGTGCTTTCTCAGCATGGATTGTTTTAGTTTCATTATCAAAGAAACACAAACCACCTGATAGCCCTGGATCAATGCCTGCTATTATCATTTATCGCCTCCACATTAATTTGACAGTTGAGAGCCTCAGCCCAACAATACAAATTAAATGCCGTTGGCTTTCTGTTTCCAGTTTCCCATTTCGCCACAAGACCAGTGGCACACCCTATTATATGATCTAATTCATTCTGTGAAATATTTAGCTCATATCTTCGGGACGTAAACTGATTAATTAAGTTTTGAATCCATTGTTGTTCTTTGTTCATATCACACCTCGTCATGTGAATATGACTAGTTATCTAGTTGCTTATCAATAGCACTTGACTTCTATAACTAAATAACTAATCTAAACAAGTTAATTAATGGAGGTGCAACCCATGACATTTAACGAATTTGATTATAAAGCTTATCCAACTGAACTAAAAATGTTCAGGGCAACTATATTAAAAGCTAAAATGATGCAAAGCCAATTAGGTCGTCATAGAAGAGGTCATAAATGGCTTGCATATGTTAACTCAACAAGAACTAGATATAATTTTGCCACATGGCTAATACACGCATTTTATGCTGATAGAAATATAACTGCTGCTATAGTATGTATGGAACTGGGTTGTAGCCGTAAAGCAATAGATGAAATGGTCAATGATTGGGAAGCAGAAGGCTGGCTTTATAAAGAAAAAGGTACTGGTAGTCATTCCCAAAAATACTATTTACACGTATCACAAGAAGTTCTTAATATCAATGATGAATGGTTCGAATGGTACGAAGAAGAAATAATGAAACTTATTGGCAAAGCTTACGATTATTACATACAAAGTAAAAATAATATACAAGACATGAAATCAAAATCAGAATTTAATAGTAGTGACAATGCGAACTTAAGTGGTATTGATGATAAAGTAACTTCTTTTATTCTAGATAGTTCTAGGAAACGAAGAAGCAAAGGGAACACATAAGAGATAACAATGTCAGATACTATTGGTGCAGTACATGACTGGGTAACCACTACACTCAAAGCCAAGGGCTGGAGTGCTAGAAAATGGGCTTTAGATAGTGGAGTAGCTCCGTCTACTCTACAAAGGTTTATAGCAGAAAAACCCTGGTGCTTATCACAAACAGTAATATCTAAATTAGCATTGACTAGTAAATCTTATCCTAATGTTAATCCCAAAATTTTTGTTTCCAAGGTTAAAACTTTACCAGTAATGGTATTTAAAAAAGGTGCGTTAATGGAAACAACTGAAACAATAGTCACAACACAAGATATATCTCCAAAAGCTTTTGTTATTCCTGTTCAATGGAACACTATGGATTTAGCAGGCTATTTTGTTGGCGATAGAATTGTTGTCGACCCTGACATAAAGCCAACAGACGGCAAAACTGTTCTTATACAATATAAAAACAAAATACAGATTATGGAATATAGAACACCTTACTTATTGCATAGATCATCAGATAAAAGCCAAAAGGAAATTGATATAGGCTTAGTTGATATAATGGGAGTTGTTGTTCAATTAATCCGTACTGTGTAAAAAAATTTAATTATAATGACTAGATAACTAGTTAATGGAGGTGTAAAATGTATAGAATGACTAGAAAAGACTTCAAATGGTTTGCAGAGGAAATTGCTCCAATGATTTATCAAACAGACATGGAAGACTTTGCAAAGGCTGTCAAAGCCAAATCACGTAATAGTATATTCAACATGGAGCTGTTCTTGGAAGTAGCAAAACTATCTTGGGAAGGTCGCAATAGTCCTCATGCACAAGAGAACTGGTTAGCTAACGACTTAGACAGACAATATCAGGAAGGTAAAGATCATGGCACTCACACAAAAGCAGCTTAGTGAACGTAAAAACTTTATAGGCTCATCAGAAGCTAAGATTATAGCCAATGGCTCATTCGATGAATGGGCAAAGCTCATATCAGAAAAGAAAGGTGAGCAAGAACGTCTTGTTACCAAGCAATTACAGTTTCTCTTTGACACTGGTAATTACATGGAGCCGTTTGTCCTGGATAATTTTGCCCATATCACAGACCTCAAAGTAGGTGGTAGAGGATCAGGTAAAACTATAGATCATGAAGGTGTTCCTATACACTCAACCTATGATGCTATTGCCTCAGATGGCAATCCTGTAGAAGCTAAAACTCATTTTGGCTTTATGTCTATGGACGAGTTATGTGACCTTTATGCTCCACAATGTCAGCATCATATGCATACAAGAGCCAAAGATTATTGCTACATTGTAGTATTTTTCGGTGTTCATTGTCGTATGGAATACAGAAAATTACAAAGAGATGATGCATGGCTAAAAATGTATCTAGATCAATGTAAACAGTTTTGGCATTGGTACACAAAAGACATTATGCCTGATGCCTTTGAAATGCTTCCTCCAGTCGATTGGACAGATCAAATTACAATCAATATGTCTGACCTAGAATATTGGGACAATAAGATGCAATCTGAAATGAATCTTAATGCTCAAGACATCATAGAAGCTTCAAAAGCCAATAAGATAGCTGACCTTGCTAAAACAGAAATCAAACATTATTTACCTGCAAATTGTCGCAAGATGGTCTTGGATTTGTCGGGTAATCTACTAGGCGACAAGATAATCGTATCTCGTAGCAAGACCAATACTATCACACTTAAACATCAACCAAAAAAGGAAGAAAAATAATGACTACAAAAAACTCAGCTAAATCGGTATGGGAAACATTGTCAGAAATCGACGTGTCTAATCACATAGAAAAGAAAGGTCAGTTCAGCTACGTATCGTGGGCTTGGGCATGGGCTTTAGTTAAGCAACATTACCCAACTGCGACATTTGAAAAGCATACATTCAATGATAATCAAAACAATGTATTACCTTTCATGCGTGACTCACTTACATTTACTTATGTATCTGTATCTGTGACAATCGATGGTATTGTTCAGTCAGAAATCTATCCAGTATTAGGCAACAGGAACGAGCCACTAAAGGCTGCAACTTCCTTCCAGGTCAACACGGCTTTGCAAAGAGGTCTTGTTAAATGCTTGGCTTATCACGGACTAGGCACTTCTATATATGCTGGTGAGGATTTACCAGTCATGGATAAAGAGTATGAAATCAAGAAAGCCACTAAGGATCAACAAGATCATGAGCATTATCAACGTATAGATTCTGCACTAGCAAGTTGCAAAGACAAAGATGAGCTTATAGCTGCTTGGAAAGATGAAGCACCTACAATAGCTAAGTTAGACAACAAGGTTGTGACAAAGCTACAAGGTCATTACAAGCAATACCTTAATCAGCTCAAAGCAAAAGCTGCTTAAATGGAGAAACGCTATCCATTAGCATATCTCCTAGAAACTTTCTGTGGTTTAAGTTCTACAAATGGGAACTTAAATCGCTGGAAAGCTTTACTTAGAAAATCGACTGTGCCAATAATTCTAGATAGTGGTAATTGGCTAATTAAAGAAAAAGACTTTTATAATTTCTTGAAGGACAGGGAACATTGCTTCAGGTTAGAAAAAGAAAAGACAGTCCGTACTTCCAAATCAAGGGAACAATACAGTTACCCAATGGGACTTTCAGAGTCAGACAATCTTCAGGAACTTCTGACATCAAAGAAGCAGAACTTATTGCACTTAAAATCCATAAAGAAGTATTAGACAAGTATCATGGAAAGGGACACTCCCCAAACTATAGCTTTAGAGATGCTACGATTGATTACGTCAATTCAAAAGAGTACATCGATGACTCAGAGCAAGGAAGAATACGATTTCTCAATAAGCATTTCGGGGATACCAGCCTTACTGACATTAACAATGGAATGTTCGTTTCCATACTTGATCGAACTAAGCCAAGAATCAAACCTGGATATTACAATAGAATCAGAAACCAACTCCAATCAATTAGAAAATACGGACTCCAGCAAATTGGAGATGGGCAAAATATTACACTTCCCAAAATCTACCAAAGAAAAGTAGAAAAGAAAAAACCCGTATTCCTTACATATCTAGAACAGGAAGCATTAATCAATGAGTTTAACCCCATTCTCAAACCACTTATCATTTTCCTTTGCTATACAGGAGCTAGGGTTGGTGAAGCCGTTAGCCTATTATGGGAAAACGTCGATATGGATAAACGCCGAATCATATTCTGGAAAACCAAGAACGGTGATTTTAGGTCTATCCCAATGCATAACAGGATTTATGAAAGCCTACGTGGTATCAACAGAGAACGAACAGGTCCAGTATTTCTCTCAACAAAGCTCAAGCCTTTCTCATATCTCACTAACAGAAACACTAAGCCTCTGGACAAAACTCATACAAACGCTGTCAAAAGAGCCTTTGGTGGTACAAAAAGATTCACAGTACATAACTGGAGATCACATTGGGCATCAACACATGCTTTAATTGGTATTAATGATAAGAAGCTAATGGCTCTTGGTGGTTGGAATGATCCTAGATCAGTATCAGCTTATGTAAATCTAAACCCAGATCAGCTTATGAACGACATTAACAAAATGAAATAACCCTCACAACAGTAGTGGGAAAAGAATAAATATGTTTATACTAAAATAAGTCTTGTGGCACAGAATTGGCACAAAAAGAGAATAACTAGATAATTACACTATCTTAATCAAGGGTGGAAGCTAAACATGAAAGCAATAAGAAGACCGTGTAGAGGTCAGGGGTTCGAGCCCCCTTAGCTCCACCAATTCCCAAAAAAAAAGACCATAATGTTAGGCGATCTAACACTTACAGCCTCTTTTCCCCACTACTGCCGAGTTGGGCAATACCTAGATAACTAAACATATTTGTACGATTATGATCAATTCACATTGCTAATGCCGATATTTTTGGCACAGAAATTGGCACAGTTTATGTGAATGGAAAAATAAAGGGACAGCCTTAACATAAAAACTGTCCCTTTGAAGGTGCAATTTTACATTAATCTATTTAAATAACAGGAGGTATTCACATGAAGGACTTTAATTATTGTAAAGAATGTGGGGAAAAACTAAAAGAAGTAAAAATAACAAGAACTAAACCTTTATCTTGCTCTAATTGCAGAGGTAATTCTCAAAACCATGCATTTAGACAAATAATGAAAGAATGTGCAGAGATGTCTCAAGAAGAAGAAGGTAGGTTTGAAGACATTGAACATGATCCTGAAGAAAGAATAATGATGAGATCAAGAGCTACGAATCATATAGGAGTTAGAAGTAGTTTAAATAACTTTTAACATCTCTATTGCAGTCTTACGTGTCTCATAACATCTCTTATCCCAACCTTTACCAAACGTATCGTAGGTTTTTAATGTTCTGTAAAAGTTTGATCTTTGAGATGTGTAGGTTTCTATAACACCTTTAACTGTAGTAGGGTAAGCATCAATAGCTGACAATGTACCTGATCCTATAATGCCATCTACAGATGTGTTAAGAAAACCTTGTAATACTTTAGAAGCTCTAGATACACCAGCATTAACTGCAAAATCAAATACACACCAATCAAGACCACTAGGCAAATCATCGCCTCTTACTTTATCCCAGTACTTTCTTTTATATATATCGCCTACTGCCTCTAATGGCATATCCTTAACTTCTTGCTTAGTACATTCTCTACCAAGATAAGCTTCATATACCTTTTTAGTTACACCATAGTTAGTAGCTCCTCCTGGGTCTTTAGGGTGATCTACATAACCTCCTTCATGCTTTAGAACTAACTCTAATGCTTTGTCAAAGTTACCTATCATTTCTTTAACTTTGCTATAGATTTTAGCCCAAAGCTTGCAGCTATTGAGGCCAAAATCCCGTAACTTAACCACTCAGGACAATCTTCTCTTAAAAACTTAAAACCTTCAGATATATATGGTTGTAGTGCTGGAACAAAACACCCAAAAATTAGAGCTATAAAGCAAATAGTCCATGCTTCGTCTTTCCAGCTATTAGCAGAAGCATCCATAGCTTTTTCTTCCCATGTACCATCTTGCTCAACACGTTTAACTTGTGCTTGTACTTTTGCAACTTCTAATTGTTGTTTAGCCTTGGCTTTCTCTTGCTTACCTTCAAGCCAAGTCGTAGCTATGCTAGTCAATGGTCCTAATAATTGTATCATTACTTATCTCCGTTGTGTTCATGACCCATCCATATTCCAAATACACCTGTCATCACACCCATAACGACTGATACAAAAGCTGATTGAGCAGCAGTAGGTGCATCTAAATCCATAAACCATTCAGCACACCTCCAAGACATAACAGTAGAAGCTAACATCATGCATCTTGGTAATATCTTCCATCTAAGGAATTGCTCTACTGATACCATTAATAAATTTTTACCTTGCTTATATCTACATACGGTACAAGTTTACACATACATTCATAAACCTGTGGCTTGTCGTCTTTCATATACGTTTGATTGTTAAGTGCATCTTTATAATCTAGGCAAACATTAACATTACGAAAATAAATAGCACCATTCACAATGCCATTAAGAGTGCAGGCTAGTAAGAAAGCTGTCATATGATGCCTTTGTTTCTAGCTATAATAGCCAAGACAGTAACTACACCTGCCAATAAAGCAGAAACTAATATAGCCAATACAATTTTAAGAGCTATGTCTTTAATCTTTTCTCTTTGTTGTTCACCTTTTATCCTAGCTTCTTTCCTAGCTTTACGTGCATCAGCACAATAGAATATGTAATCATTGTAAAGATTGGCTCTGCCATATAGCTGCATGAACTCTCTGAGTTGTTCGTTCTTAACTCGAATCTCTTCAAGAGCCATAAACTCTTCTAGGTCATTGTCTTCCTTGCCTAGAAAGTTAGTCCAAATACTACTCTTTTTTTTATCTAAATCTTTTTTGAGTTGTTCTTCAGCACCTACGAACTTCGCAATGGCTGCCCCTGCTGAAGAAAGTTCACGACCATTTTCGATTGTCTGCTTGATAACTGCAAAAGCACTATTGGCAACCATTAGCATTTCAAGCATATTGTCACCTCAATAGTAAACCTGCCATCATAACAATCATTGTACCTGCTGTACCAATCATTATATGTTCTATACGTTTGATGCGAAGTATAGTTTCTTTCCACCTCTCAGAACATACTGCTTCATGTGTGTCTATCTGTGCTTTTACATCACTAGCCTTAACCAATTACACCTCCTCTGGAAAATCATAGATAGGAGCATTGCCAGTAGGATTACCATCATCATCTTTAGGCACTACAAACAAAGTCTTAAAAGCATCTAGTGTAGTGCAAGCATTAATCGCTGTTTCTATTGTGCCACTAGCAGTCCTTACTGCATCTCTAAAAGTTGTTATATCTGTAGGTATTGCTATAGACTTTTCTGCATTTCTTACTACATACCAATCAGAAGCAGTTAATAAACCATTAGCAGTTGATTTGGTTCTTTCTATCCATTGTGATTTAAGACCTAACTGAACTTGTTGCACTCCAGTAGTAGGGTCAATGACTGCATTGCCATCTTC
>Ga0181553_10001320_pt1 | contig 22042 bp, 31 predicted proteins | sample 011ome_17_FD_133753 | JGI IMG/M metagenome (GOLD analysis project Ga0181553, IMG submission 133753) | Coastal salt marsh microbial communities from the Groves Creek Marsh, Skidaway Island, Georgia - 011502XT metaG (megahit assembly) | ecosystem: Environmental > Aquatic > Marine > Intertidal...
CCGACTTACAAAAAGTCGCTCGTTGAATTTTATACCTTTACTCGACCTCTGAGTGATCTTAAGGAAGATCATGGTCTTCATGAGGATGCAAAAACATACTTAGTCAAAGAGATTGGTTGGCGATGGGGAGACTTCACTATCGAGGTGCCAGAAACTGACGAAGAAATTGCTGAGTGGTTAGAGTTCAAGGACGAAGGTCAATATGAAACATTCTATGATCTTGCAGTTGACTACGGTCTGACTGAAACAGACGAAGAGACTGGAGAAGAAGTCTTGCCATCAGATCGAAGCGTAGTCGAATTGATTGAAGGAATGCTATTGCCTGATCTTGATGACGATTACATTATGATCAGCGAGGATTATCCTGATGCTCAAATGAATTCTACTTGGGATGGATGTTGGGAAGACTGGAGTATCAGAACTGGTTGGACAAAAGAAGCACCAGTGTTAGATGATATCGATGAATTAATCGAAGAGGTCGATGAAGCATACGCTGAAGAATACGAAGAAGGCGTAGAGGCACTTGGTTGGACATTCGAAACCTGCGAATACGAAATGCACTGTAAGCCCATGATCACTCCTATCGATGAAAATGGTGAAGAGATCGGTGAACCAATGATGTCAGAGGAATAATCATGGAATGGGTATTAGTATACATCACTCTCACTTTTCATGGTCATCCAATAGTAGAGGAACTCGGTCGATACGATTCAATGGCTGAATGCTTTAAGGCTAGAGAGTACAAATCTTTAGAATTGGGAAGTGAGTCGGGTTACTTTCCTGTAGGATCTCAGGCTGTGTGCGTGTCAAATCTAAAGGAAATTCATTAATGAATTTAGACATGTTCGGAAATCCTGTGGGAACAAAATACCCAGGAGAAGATGGTTGTCCCGAAGGCATGATGTGTATTCCTGAACAGGACTTTCGCTCAATGCTTACGGATAATGACATGCAATACACTGCGGAAGGAACGATTGAACCTGCACAAGGCGATGCAGAAGCAATCATCGACTTCACAAAGGATTTGCTGTTTTTAGATATCAGCGTAATCCTTAACATGGCTGTACCTCTCACTATATTTGCTATATATGGCTTAACTATCTACGCAGGAGTGAAATTCATACAAAAAAAGTTCTCCTAAACCAAAAATAATGGTTGACTTACTGGTGGATCCTGTTATTATATAATCTGAACTAGCGAAAAGGACAGATCATATGGAACTCCAAGTCATTGAAATCCCAAACATTCATGAGTTTGTCGGTAGCATTCCTGCCGGTAAAAGTCTTACTGTCTATGAAAAGGGTACTGACCCATTAGACGGCTATGTCTTGTATGGTTTTGATGAAATCGGCATGTTTGATGCTGAGTTCAAAGCACCAGCCTATTGTTTTTGTTAAAAAAGTGAAAATAATGGTTGACATTCTGGTGGATCCTGTTAGGATATACATATAGTCAAGGAGAAAGTGATGTTTTCACAAAAATCAGTTCTAGCCCGCTTACTCGCTAATGAGAATATTAGCGTCCAGCAGGGCAATTTTAAGACTGCCTTCTTTGATGTCGAGAATCGTGTTCTCGGTCTTCCTCTCTGGAAAGAGATGTCGGCTGATGTTTATGATCTTCTCGTAGGTCATGAAGTCGGTCACGCATTATACACACCTTCTGTCGATAAGATCCAGATCAAAGGTGTTCCCTTCGCATACGTTAACGTGATTGAAGATATTCGGATTGAGAAGAAAGTTCTCTCCAAGTATCCTGGTCTTGTTAACAATTTCAAGCGTGGGTATAAAGAGTTAGTCGAGATGAATATCTTCGGCACCAAAGAGAAGGACATTAATGAGATGTCTTTCATGGATCGTCTTAACATCAAAGCCAAAGGTCGTGATCTGGTCGATGTGGAGTTCTCTGAGGAAGAGCAACCCTATGTCGATATGGCTATGAAGGTCGAGACATTCGAAGATGTTGAGAAAGTTTGCCGTGAGCTGGTTGCTTGGATCGGCGAGAAGTCTGAAGATCAGCAAGAGCAAGAGTCAGCGATGACTGCCGAGCAAATGCAGGATCTCATTGATCAACTTAAAGATGAAGACCAGACACCACCTCAAAGTGGTGAAGGTGAGTCAGAAGAATCTGATGAGAATGGTGAGGAGTCTAGCGACTCATCCAGCGACTCAGAAGATGGCGAAGGTGAGGAGTCTAGCGACTCATCCAGCGACTCAGAAGAGGGAGATGAAGAGGGCGAAGAAAGTTCTTCTAGCGCCCAAGACACTCCAGCTACCGATGAGTTAGAGTCCGATGATGGCGAAAAGTCTATCGCTGGCAAAGGGGCTGACGGTGTGCCAGAGGGACTTCCTGAAGTTGAGACTGAGAATGCTCAATCTCAAAACATGGAAACGCTTGTCGATAGCATCGGCAAAGTTTACGTGCAGGGAATGCCACGTGCGGTTTTCGAAATCCTTCGTAACGATTACAAGACAATTTTGGCTGAGCGAGTAAAGCATGACCAAAAGCTGGTTGAACTGGGTTACGAATTTGATGAGAATCCCGTTGCGTTTTCTACTTTCATGGCTGAGACCAAGCAAGTGGTTAATCTCATGGCTAAAGAATTTGAGATGCGTAAGGCTGCCTATCGTTCAGTTCGAGCCCGTACTTCGACTAAGGGTTCGCTTGATGTGAACAAGCTTCACTCTTACAAGTATGACGACCAGTTGTTCAAGCAGGTCACTACTCTTGCCGACGGTAAGAATCATGGAATGATCATGCTGGTTGATTACTCTGGATCAATGTATCATCGTTTGCCTGCGGTAATTCGCCAGACGATTGCTCTGGTTCAGTTCTGCAAGCGAGTGAACATTCCCTTTGAAGTTTACAGTTTCACTTCTACACGTGGTAGCGTTGATCGAGATGCACTAAAAGCCGCTTCTAGCAACTTGACCCGATTCGAGTATGATGAACTGGTGTTGAACCAGCTATTCACCAACAAGATGGGCAAGCGTGATTATGATGAGGCACTGAAGGGCTTCTATGATTCAATCATGAAAGTTCGTTACCTGAACCGATATGAGGCACTGGGAAGCACTCCTTTGAACTCTGCTCTTCTAGCCTGTGAGCATATCATCAAAGATTTTCGAAAGAACAATCCAGTTCATAAACTGAACCTGATTACTCTGACTGATGGTCACTCAGATGCCGCTAGTATGGTTTACGGGGCTGATTATGATCCATATAATTCAGCCGGTCAACGTCAACGTCAGCTAATTATTCCAGTGAACGGAAAGAATGTCACTCTTGAATATGGGTGGGGTCGATACCGTGAGCAAACTGCCGCACTTCTGAAAGCGATTTCTGGCAATGATATCACCACTGCAAACTTCTTTATCTGTGACCGTCGTGATTTTCGATCTGAACAGTATGCAATACTTGCTTGGGATCACGCCGCTCAAAAGAAAGCAAAAAGTGATATGTCAAAGAACGGTGTTTGGATTGTCGAGAACGACTCAGGTTATGATCGCCGATTCATTATGCTGGACAAGTCTGCTTCTATGTCAGGTGAGACTGATGAACTTGAAATTGACTCAAGTGCAACCCCAGCCCAGATCGCCCGTGCCTTCAAAAAGCACAGTGGATCTAAGAAAGGCAACCGAGTTGTTACTCAGAAATTTGCAGAATTAGTTGCCTAAAAGTGAAATTAAGGGTTGACTTACGGGTCAATCCTGCTAAAATATAATCTGAAATTGAGTTAAACCTTTGGAGATGAAAATGCAAAAAGTTCAGGAAAAAATGCAAGCGATCAGTGCCGCTCAGAATGCCTTCGCTACTATAGAAAGTATTCGACCAGGTGCAATACCTCAAGAAACTAAGGTGCTGTTAGCCGAACTGAAAGTCGATCTAATGGATATACAAGATGCCCAAGAAGAGCAAAACTCTTCTGGTCCGTTTGGAGAAATGAACAATTTAGTTGAAAATTTCTTTGAAAATAATGCATTTAAAGGTTGACATTGTGGTCCAACCTGCTATACTACTTGTATAGATTGAGATAAACCAAGTGACTGGAGACTATATTATGATGAATTTATCCGAAACCCAAGCCAATCTTCTTGACTCGTTTGTAGCGGCTCACGAAGGTAAGGCTTCTTTTGAGCGCCAAGAGATGTTTACTTTTGCCGAAGAGAATGGCTTTAGTGGCTCTGCCGCTTACACTCTCATGAAACAACTCCCTCGCATCGGTCGTGGTATTTACCAGATGATCGGCTCGGGAAATGTTGTTCCCATGACACCCCAAGTATCGCCGCAAGCGATACCTCAGCAACCCGCACCAGCCGCACCTGTTGCCGCTGTCGGTAAAGTGCAGTCTACCTCTTCTGAGGAAGTCTACGTGCCTAGTGCTGATTCTACGTTTGTGAAGTGGGGCTATTTCACTGACGTTAAGAAGATTATTCAAAGCCAACTGTTCTATCCCATGTACGTTGCTGGTCTCTCTGGTAACGGTAAGACGATGATGATCGAACAAGCCTGCGCTACCCTCAAGCGTGAATACGTCCGTGTTCAGATTACGCCTGAGACTGATGAGGATGATCTGATCGGTGGATTCCGCTTGCTGAATGGCGAGACTGTCTTTGCAAAAGGTCCAGTCATCAAGGCGATGGAAGCTGGAGCGATCCTGTTGATCGATGAGATTGATCGTGGCTCGAACAAGCTAATGTGTCTGCAAGGCATTCTAGAAGGCAAGCCCTTCATGATCAAGAAAACTGGTGAAGTGGTTACACCTCAGCCAGGGTTCAACGTCATTGCTACTGCTAACACTAAAGGTCAAGGAGATGAACAGGGTCGCTTCATTGCGGCAACGATTATCGATGAGGCATTCCTTGAGCGTTTCACTATTACGCTTGAGCAACCTTACCCTTCGGCTGCCGTTGAGAAGCGAATCGTTAACAACCACATGACCAAGTTCGGTGCGAATGATACTGAGTTTGCTGAAAAGCTAGTGCAATGGGGTCAAGCGATCCGTAAGACTTTCCAAGAAGGTGGGGTCGATGAGATCATCTCAACTCGCCGTCTGTGCCACATTGTTCAGACCTTCTCAATCTTCAATGACCGAATGAAGGCTATCGAATTGTGTGTCAATCGTTTCGACACTGATACACGTGGTGCCTTCATCGATCTTTACACTAAGATCGACACTGGTGCATACCAGACTGAAGAGATCCTCTCTGAGATGGACGCACCAACGCCCACCGATGAGGACTTAGCCAACACCCAGTTCTAAATAGTAGACAGGGTTTTACAGGAGCTTCGGCTCCTGTTTTTTTCAAAAGGATAAAATATGGGACTATTACAATACGGACTGCTAGGAGCTATTTTGGCTTTTACAGTAAACCAATCAGAAGTTTCCCAAGCTGTGGTTGTTGGAATTATAGCATTATACGCAACCATCTTTTACTATTACGTGATGATGGTTATGATGACCTTAAAAGAGATATCGTTTGACTGGGAGAGCGGTGTCAATTATATATGGCAGACTCGTATCATACTAGCTATGGCTATGGCTATTTTGATGATGCAAGGTTATATAGAAGTCTTCTACTACGCATTGCCATTCTTTGCTATAGGCTTTATAGGAGACATATTTTCAACGCTGTTACTATTGGGATTCATCTCACTAAGTGACGCAAAGAAAGACCCTAAAGACTAGTCTAACTTTTGTTCAACTAATGCCATTCATGATATTGATGATATAGTCAATCTTCATAAAACCTTAACACAATCCTGATAATTTTGTTATATATAAAGACGTTACTAAGCGTAACACTTCCATTAAATTACTACAGGAGTATAAACATATGAAAAATTTAGTTATTGGTGCTTGTCTTGTTGCCTCAGGATTTGCTGGTACTGCGTCTGCCGAAGCAAAAGATTATGTAGCACGATTGAATGATAACGGATTGTATTGTGCCAGAGTCGAGACAGTTGGAATCAATGGTTTGCCTCAGCGTAAAACACGATGCCGAACATTAGAGGGTTGGGAAAAAGCTGGATATTTAGTAGGACAAAAAGAGGTATCAGAGGTAGAATAATGATTAAGTCGATCCGAAACTGGACACTTGGTGTTTTATTCTTTGGTTTGTGTATGATAGGATTTGCGGGTCCATTAATTTGGCCCGAACTGTACACGCATCACTATTCAATTCCCCTTGTTCAACATCATGTAGAACTGTGTGGCATGGAGCCGATTAACGTAATTCAATTCTGTGAACCTTTTGAAGTAATTGGGATCGCTTAGAAATACTGAGATCAAAGGTGTCATTTTAACGACACTTTTGCACATAAAGTAGGCGCCGAAAGGCGCCTTTTTTATAAATAATCGTATAATGAAAACTACTCAGAGGAATTGGATATGGAAATGCTACAGTTTGTAGCGGATGTTGGGTTTCCAATTGCATCTGCACTCGCTGGTGGATTCTTTGTTTTCTTGACACTCAAGTTCATCTTAGATGGCGTACTTGGTGACATAAAAACTCAAAGAGGATTTGCTCAGTCACTTGATAATCGAATTAAAACAATGAACAATGAAGTAGTCAGAATTGATGTTTCAGTATGTCACGCTTTTGGAATATCTCCTGACTTAAATCGTCTATCTAGAGCAGATGGACAAACCGACGCAAGGAAGGACTAAAAAAATGATGTTTGTAGATTACACCTTCTCATTAGCAGGTGAGCATATCATGATGGATAGAGAGTTAGATCCTAATCACGTTAAAATCAAAGACGGAGACAGGTTCATGGCAAAGATAGAAGAGATCCATCATGATGGTAAAAGCTTACAACAAATCACATTTGTTAAACATCCAGACGATATGAGTAATACGCCTCCCGAACAGGAATAGATATGGAAGTATCTGAATCACTTGATATAGCCCAAATTGTTAGTCAATATGGGTTCCCGATCATTGCCGCCTTAGGCTTAGGGTATTTTATATTTTATATTTGGAAATGGGTGACTGAGGAAGTCAATCCCGTTATAGACGAATCACATATGACACTCATCGCTTTAATCGATAGGGTTCGTATGTTGGATAATGATCTGATTAGACTTAAGACTAAATTGGATCTTATCCTGGAACAACAGGAAAAAGAAAAAAATGAGAAATCAAAACAAGAAAAGGATAACACTACTAACGCTGTTAACTCTACTGCTACTGCCAATAAGCGCAAAGGCAAGTGAACTAACGCACGACTTTATGTCACCTGCGTTTAACGGACAGGGTTATAGTTCGCACATTCTGACCATCGAACAGATACAGGCGAATCGAAAGAAAGAATTAAAAGACGAGGCACAAGCGGAAGCCGACAGACTTGAAAGAGAACGTAAGAGTACAAATGCTTACAAGTTCCAGAATAACCTAGAGTCTCGTATCTACGCTACCCTCTCTAAGAACATTGCAGACCAGCTCTTTGGTGAGACTGGAGAAGCCACAGTAGACGGAGAGTGGTATGTTGCAGAGTCTCCATTCGGTGATGAAATATCTTGGATGAGACAAGACGGAAGAATTTATGTAACGATCAAAGATTCGAATGGCGATATCATTTCCGAATTTGACGTGCCAGTAGGGGAATTTGCGTTCTAATGAAACACTTTTTTGTCATCATAGCCCTTGCACTCACAATGAGTGGATGCGCTACAATAACTGAAGACTTTGGATTTATGCCAGAGCCTGAACCGCCTGAAGTGATCAAGAACGAGAATACAGAGTTCTTGACGCTTCCGGCACCTGCTACTGGTAAAGCAGTTGTAGCAGTATACGGCTTTGACGATAAGACTGGACAGCGTAAGCCCAGTGATAGAATGGCAAATATAAGCACGGCTGTGACACAAGGTGCAGAAGTATGGTTGATTAAGGCTCTTCAAGAAGTAGGTGGAGGGACTTGGTTTCAAGTAGTAGAGAGAGTAGGACTAGAAAACTTAACTAAAGAAAGACAGATAATAAGACAAAATCGAGCCGTAGTCGGAGATAAAAGAGAACTGCGGCCCATGTTATTTGCAGGTGTACTCATTGAGGGTGGCATTATAGGTTATGATTCTAACGTATTGACTGGAGGCTCAGGTGCTAGATACTTAGGAATAGGTCCTAGCACACAATACAGGCAAGACGTTGTAACAGTTACTATGCGTATGGTGAGTGTTCAGACTGGAGAGGTTCTAATAAGTGTTTCAACTACAAAAACTATTATTAGCACAGGAACTAGCATGACGTTTTTTAGATTTTTTGATATGGGAACAAATAGTTTAGAGGCAGAGATGGGACACACTATTAATGAGCCTGTAAATTATGCCGTTCGAGTTGCAATTGAGCAATCTGTCGTGGAACTTATAAAAGAGGGAGCAAGAAAAAAATATTGGTCTTTCGTTGAGTAAGAATTTTAAAATTAATATTTGATATGAAAAGGAGAAATAATACTAACAATAAAATGCATCGAAAGGTGCTTAAAGGAAAGAGATATGAGTTTTAATAAACTTTTAGGAATTGCAGTAATGACTGCATTAGCGTTACCTGTATTTGCGAGTGACGTATACATCGATCAAGCAGGTAGCGGATCTACTATCGATATCACTCAAACTGGTGATGGCAACAAAGTGGGTAACTCTACTACAGCTACAACATTAACTGGTGACAGCCAAGATATTGATATTACTCAAACAGGTGATAACAACCTGGTTGATATATCAACTGCTTCTGGATCAAACGACACTACAATTGCAATCACAAATACTGGTGATAGTAATGAGACTGTAGTAGGAATTGCTTCAACAGGTACTACATTTACTTCTACCATTACTGGTGATAGTAATCTCGTAACAGTCTGCGGTGCTAATGATGGTTCTGGTGCAGCCACTACTGGCTCAGTAACAAATGGAACCGCATCAGTCACTCAATCAGGTACTATTCCTGCTTGTACTAGTGAAGTTGCCGCTGTTGATACTACAACTACTTTAGTTACAAACGGTGACTACAATTCTATCAACTTTGAACTGGATGCAGCCGACGCTGTAAACACAATTACAGTTGGTGGTACCACTTCAAGTAGTTTCAATAGCATTGACATAAGCCAAACTGGTGGTGATTCGCCTGTAGTAACAATGACGGTAGACGGCAACAACAATGCCATTGTCATTGATCAACAGTAGGGTATTACTAGCATTTTTGGTAATCACACTTAGCGGAGTCGCCAACGCTAACGTGCAGACGGTGGGTAGTGTTACTGAGCAATCAGGTAATGCCGCTCAAATTAAACGTGGCGATGATGAGATACAATCTCAAAAGGGTGTCGGCGTCTCTATGGATGATGAGATAACGACAGCTAAGACCAAACTTGGTCTTACATTTGTAGATGATACTAAAGTGAGTGTATCGGAACAGAGTACGTTGGTCATCGATGATTTCATATATGACCCGAATGCTGGCACAGGTAAACTCGCAATGAACGTTGCACTTGGAACTGTGAGATATTCTTCAGGTGCAATTGCGGCAAACTCCCGAGAAAATGTGAAACTCAGAACTCCCACTGCCACAATATCGGTAAGGGGAACTGACTTCACAATGACGGTAGATGAACTAGGAAGAAGTCTAGTCATTCTTTTGCCAACATGTCCAGACAATGGTGACCCGTGCTGGACAGGAAAAATTGAAGTAGCAACGGATGTAGGTTTTGTAATATTATCTCAGGCATTTCAAGCAACACTAGTTTCGAATGAGATGTCAAATCCGTCAAAGCCAGTTATCATAGACATGGATGGTCGAGGCATTGATAACATGCTGATCGTTGCTCCGCCCAATGAACTGAAGGGCGTGGGATATATTGAACAAGCCGAAGTAGAGGAATATTTAGATACAGACTTATTAGAATTCGCAGAACTAAACAATGACGACCTACAAGAAGATAAATTAGAATTTCTGGAGCTTGATATCAATCGACTTGATATCGAGTTCCTCATCAACATTTTAGATGCCACAGCAATGTTGCAAGATGAACAACTAGAAATAGATCCTGTATTGCCCACATACAATCAATACAGACAGACTGTTCAGGCATACTACGATGAAGAAACAATTGGTATTTTTAGCGAAAGTTCGACACATATTACGAGTGTCACTACCGAAAGAGATACCGACGGAGATGTAAATATGTACAAAGATTCAGTCCCCGCACTGATACAGCTAAACGGAGGTGGCGATGTTATCATCAATATTACGCAGTCTCAGTAAATTAGCACTCGTATTAATACTCTTTCTTCCAGTAAATGCTTATGCAGATAGTGTGTTTATATACTATAGCAATGCTACCAGCGCCGCATATACCAATCTAAAAAATATACTAGAAGCCGCAGGATATACAGTATACAGTAGCACTAGCACTACCGTAAGTTCGACTGATGTAAGCGGTATGGATCTTGTCATCGATATAGCAGGAACATCAAACTGCGGGTCAAATTGCCGAAGCGTTTACGACAGTTACGTTGATGGTGGTGGTACGCTAATCATTTCTGCGCCATATGGTGCAACAAATAGAATTGGTAACATTGAAACACTCATAGAATCCACAATGGGCGTAGGCTATATGACTGTAGCGGGAGGATGTAATACATGCTACGTTTCAATAGCAGTTGGCGATTATGCATCTAGCACCTCAAGTGAGAACACATTACCAGGTCCAGATCATGTTTTTTCTGCCTCTGGCGGTGAAGCTATGGCAGCACAGAGTTCTACGTCAACTTGGTACACTTGGTACGCATGGAATTATGGCGATGGACAGGTAATTGTGACGTTCGGATATGGACAGTTTTCATCAACCCACACTTACGCAGATAACATGGAAACATTTCTGACTACAGCAACTTCGGATTCTGATCCAACTCCAATTTATGGCACATCAGGACTGACAACAGCACAAGCAACAAGAGTAGCGGCAAAGCAAGCCCTTGCTGATAACGGACAAGGAAATACGGTTGAAATCGATATTGACGGCTCTAGTAATGACATATTCATAGAGCAAGCAGGTGGTCCGAGTTACGTACTGCTATCGATATTAGGAAACACCAATGCTGTTGATATTGATCAAGATATGGACTTAGGCGCTCATGGGTATACAGAGATTGCTATTATTGGAGACAGCAATGAGTTTGATCTCATTCAGACTGGCAGTGCCGATAAAGCCGCTTTCGTGCTTATCGAAGGAGACTCAAATGACGTACTTGTCAGCCAAACTGGAGACGGTAGTCATTACTTAGACTTAGAAGTCGAAGGAGATAATCATGAAGTAGATGTGCTTCAGTCGGGAAGTGGAGATCACGAAGCAACAATTGCTCTTGACGGATCACAACCTTGGAACTTTGAACTCAATCAGACCGGAGCAACCAATAAGACATATACACTACCGCACATTATGACAGATGGATCTGGAGTGAGCGGGACATGTAATGCTATTGGCGGTTGCAATTTGACAGTGTATCAAAATGATTAAGAAATCTCCTGTAGTTTGTTGGGCGTCAAAGTGGGTAAACACTGGAGAAGTTGAAAAACTGAAAATGGACAATGGTCAGTTCATGTTCAGACCAATCAAAAAGCTAGATTACGTTGAAAATCCAGACTGGAGACCTCGTGTAAAGATTGATAAATAGTATGTAACGACTTGAGAGGTTCAAGATGAAGAGACTGCTTTCGCCATTATTTGCTATTTTCACTACGTTATTTCTAACGTGGCTGACTCTATTAAATCCCACCCTACTACAAAGCATTGATCTGAGGATCAGTGATCAACTAATCGTAAAGGAAAAGGAATTCATCGATGATGTCGTGCTGGTCGACATCTCTGAAAAGACTTTAGAGGTTCATGGACAATATCCACTACCGAGAAACATCTATGGGGATTTAATCCTCAGATTGCGTCAAGCGAATGCAGGTGTTATCGTATTTAATCTATCGTTTCCGGAAGAAGATCGCACAGGTCAAGACGAAGGCTTCACGCTTATGCTTCCGAACGGAGTCATTCTTTCTCACTTCCCTAGCAATACGGCTCAGAATAGATCCGCATACAGTACAGCTATTGTACAAGTTGGTGGTGATGCTCTGGATTATATTTACAATTATCCTGGCATAGCCGCTAACATTGAGAAGTATGAGATGCAAGCAACTGGCATCGGAATTGCAAATACTCTGCCTGAGATCGATGGAGTAGTCAGACGATTGCCTATGATTGCTGGTGTACAAGATAGTCTTTACCCGTCAATTATCCTAGAGATTTTTAAAGCGTACACTGGGTCTAATACGTTTCAAGTTAAGAGCAATGAGTTTGGAGTACAGGCAGTACGTGTAAAAGGATTTCCAACAATCAATACTGACCCTCAGAGTAGAATATGGATCAACCCGAATTATGATTTTGCACGATATGATCTGACTGACGAATTTAACGATCTAAACGGTGCTACAGTGTTTATTGGTGTCACCGCAGATGGTATCTCAAACCCTGTTCCAACTGCTTCAGGTGCCGCATATGGACATGATATCACTGCAAGAGCATTTACCTCAGTCAAGAACCAATACAACATCGTAACCCCTCCGCTTGCTGAATTTGCTAAACTGGCAACTATTCTAGGTCTTGGTTTATTAATTGTAGCACTCAGTTACGTTAGATTTGGTTGGTTACCACCACTCATTCTGGTTGGAGCATCGATATATTTTCCTATATATTGGTTCAATAATTATGCAGAACTCTACATCATTATGATGCAAGGTGCTATGGCGATGTTGGTGTTTGCTCACGTGTACGGTGTGAAGTACGGTCAAGAATACTTTGCTAAGATGCGTATTAAGAAGCAGTTTGGTACATACCTATCAGCACCGATGGTAGAAAAACTACAGAAGAATCCGGAGTTACTGCAACTCGGTGGAGAGACAAAACATATGACATTCTTGTTCTGTGATATACGTGGCTTTACGCCCATCTCAGAGCAATATAAGACAGATCCTCAGGGTCTGACAGAACTTGTGAATAGATTCCTGACCCCAATGACTAACATCATTATGGAGAATGAAGGTACCATTGACAAGTATATGGGTGACTGCATTATGGCTTTCTGGAATGCACCACTTGACGTAGAAGAGCAAGAAAGAAAAGCATGTAAGACTTCCGTGCAGATGTACGATGCATTAGAAGTACTAAATGCCGAGCTAGAAAGTGAAGGACTTTTGCCTATTAATATAGGCGTGGGCATCAACAGCGGTTCAGTCGTTGTTGGTAATATGGGATCTGAGCAAAGATTTGACTATTCAGTGTTAGGTGATGCAGTCAATTTAGCAGCCAGACTCGAAGGACAAACGAAAGGATATGGAGTGAAAACAATTATTGGAGAAGAAACCGCAAAAGAAATCGAAGACGTATTTGCGGTACTAGAACTGGACTGTATTGCAGTGAAGGGCAAAAAAGAAGGAGTACGAATTTTCACAGTACTCGGTGAGCATGATTGGTGGAATAAAAACTCTGCCTATGTCCCAGACACTAAAACTCATAACGGAATGCTAAATTTATATCGATTGCAGAAGTTTGATCTTGCTATCAAGTGGTGCGAGGATCTAAAGGGAGCATTCTTGGGAACTATGGACGATTACTATGACGTGTGGATTGAACGTTGTAATGAGATGAAGACCCACGATCTTCCAGAAGATTGGGATGGAGTATATAGACCGACTACTAAATAACACACTAAAGCGAAAAAAAGACTTGACATATCTGCCTTATGCTGTATAATGACTTTATACGATTGATAAAACAATAGAAGTATGAGGCAGTTATGAAAGTACGGAATATTATATCTGGGACATTGTCCCTATTGTTAGTAGCTAGTGGTGCTATATTCACTGTTCAAGAACTTAAGGCTCAAGAAGAGTCTCAGAAACAGCAACAACTACAGATAGAAGCAGAGATTGCTGATATCCAATTTCAAGAACAGTTGCAGTGTATGGCACTCAACATATATCATGAAGCAAGAAGCGACTCTACTCTGGGTCAAGAAGCTGTAGGGTTCGTAACAATGAACCGAGTCTACAACTCTAAGTATCCAGATACGATTTGTGATGTTGTGTATCAAGCACATGTAAACAGTAAAGGTCAACCCATTCGAAACAAATGCCAGTTCTCTTGGTACTGTGATGGCAAATCAGATGTACCTAAGAATCAGGCTAAATTTGAAGAAGCAATGCACAATGCAGAGTGGGTAATGAAATACTATGGTATTGAACGTGACATTACGGACGGCGCCATAATGTATCACGCATACTATAGCAACCCTTACTGGTCTTTGCATTACACAAGAACAAGTCGAATTGAGTCTCACATTTTTTATAAATAAGAGAAAGACACAAACTATATCAAGGACTTAAATAAAAATGCGTGGTTTTTCGACTTACTTAACAGAGGCTTTAGTCGAAGAGTATCTATCGGAACAGTACGATATTCTTCTAGAAAAACTGATCACATTCGGTGGTCAGGCTTATCCTAAATTTGGTAACATTGTCATCATGGCAGGTGGGGCTGGATCAGGAAAAGGATTCATTAAGGACAAGTTAGTCGGTATCGAAGGTAAGACATTTGATGTAGATGAACTCAAGGGAGCGGCAGCCGCATCTCCTGCTATTCAAGCACGTATTAAGAAAGAACTTGGACTAGACATTCAGAAGATTGGCGCTGATCTTAAGAAGCCAGAGAACGTTGCTAAGATGCATCAGATTGTTGGTGACTACTTAGACCTAGACAATCGTGTAAAGAAAGCATTGTACAGAGGCATTCTACTTGCAGATCCAGACCGTAAGCCGAATCTAATATTTGATGTAACACTCAAAGACTTACGCAAACTACAAAATATTTCGAGTCAAGCCCAAGCACTAGGATACGCAAAAGAGAACATCCATATCGTATGGGTAGTTAATGATATCGAAGTTGCAAAAGCACAGAACCTAAAACGTAGCCGTACAGTACCCACAGAAATATTAGTCAATACTCATCGTGGAGCATCTCAGACCATGCTTGATATTGTAAGCATGGGCAAGACGTTGAAAAAGTACATGGATGGCGACATCGTGTTTGCGTTTAATAAAGTAGGCGTAGATAGTACGATCTCTAAGTCTACCAAAGGCGGCATGTACGTGAAAGATGCTAATTACTTCTATGTTAAGAGAAAGCAGAAAGACGTTACTCCAGCCGATAAGCTAGATAAGACGTTGAGAATGAAGATCAAATCATATGTACCTGCTAATTCAGAGTGGCTGTAGAGATCATAAATAATATGAGAGAATAAACTATGATCGCAATAGCGACAAATGAATTGGAGATGAAAATTGAATTTAAAACAGCTAACAGCAGAAAACCATAGATCAGCAGAACGCAAAGAGTTTGCTAAAATATTGATGAGCGGCGAGATTGACCCCGCTCTCTATTACAGATACTTAATTAACCAATCCCAAAACTACGTTGTACTTGAGCAGGCTCTCAAAGAGCTGGCATTTCCTCATGAGTTTAGGTCCGTGTTTAGAGCAAAGCGCATTATTAATGACCTGCAAGAACTTGAGGAAACTTATGGCTTCACGTATGACGAACACCTGATATGTAGATCAACCCAAGAATATGCAAGTCACATCGAAATGCTTCTTATGAACGAAGATGTAGACGGAATAATTTCGCACTTATATGTGCGACACTTTGGAGATATGTATGGCGGTGCAATGATCGCTAAACGTATTCCAGGTAGTGGTACGATGTATGAATTTGATAATAAGGAATCTATGAAAGAGAACATTCGGCTGTTGCTGAATGATAATATGGCAGATGAGGCAAACAGGTGCTTTGCCTTTGCGATTAGACTATTTGAGGAGCTATTACATGAAGAGCGAATTGGATGAATCATTTGAAAGACTAATGGTTGCTTTTGGAGAGAGGCAGAAAAGACTTGATCGAATTAATACGATGCTATATGGTCTTTATGTACTCATCATAGTAACTACAGTTGTGGGAGCAGTGGTGTTCAAATGAGTATTATATGGGAAAGTTTGATTGATCTACAAAACAATCTAATATCACAACTTGAAGAAGACGCAACCGAGATTCGAGAACCTGGCATGGAAAGATTCAATCAGCCTGGTTGGGTAAACAGAGTTTGGCGTAACGATAACTACAGACGGGCTCACGTAGATGTTGTTGATATGCGTGAAGAGAAAAAGTTGTGGATGATGCATGTATGCGTTTTTCCTCACGTACATAATGACGGACCAATCTATGGGTTTGACGTTATTGCTGGTGCTAACAAGATGACTGGAGCATTCTATGACTTCTCATCTACCACTAATCAAGATCATCCTATGATTGAGCATTTCGCAAAGATTGCTAAGACGCTAGAATGGAAAAGAGAAAGAGAGTTACCGCCATGGGCGAAAGCAATCTTCAGTGATCATATGATCGCCGCTGGTATGGTCAAAGAGCCGGCAGAGATCGATCAGATATGTAAGGTTGCCAGAGAAGGTCTGTGTTACTACAAGAAGAACATTGGCAAGTATAACGGATACTCAGATAGCGATTTCGGTAAAGCAACTCAAAACTATTATGCTACACATCAAAAAATGAATCCTCACACTCCTAACGTGATGAAGAGTCTAGGACTAGATCCAGATGATGTTGATGCATTTATATCCGAGTCTTTATTTCCTGAAATATTGTAATATGATCTTTACATAAGATTCGTCTAATGTAATATGATTTTTACATAAGATTCATAAAAGCTTTATATAATCTTCACATTTTTGATATACATAGAAGTGTGTAGGCAATAACGCCTATACGTTTGTGAGCGCAGGGGTAAAGCCTGCAAGCAAAGGAGAAATGTATGAAAGCACTATTGCTTGCCATTTTGGCAAGCGTGTTCGTGTGTCCAGCTTATGCTGAGATTGCAGAACACAATTACAAAGTAAAGAAAGACGATTGGACATATACGTATCGACATAGAGAAGGTACCTGGCATACTGAAGTTGGAAAGAAAGTAGGACCAATTGCAGTCATGTATAGACACGCTGATCTTATTGATGCAAAAGAAAATCGTATAAAATTCACACACAACATCTACAAATCAAACCACTTCAAACTCGACCATCGTATTGAGTACCGTCATTTCGACACCAAAGAATCCCACTGGCGCTATCGTTTCATTCTATTTGCAAAACGCAAGATTGCTGATAGCGTTTGGCTATGGGCAAAGATTCAACCAAGAATCAGTTTAAAAGATGAGAAAGTGTTTGACGCACGTGACCAATTTGGTGTACAATACAGAAATGGTAAATTGAAAATATCTCCCTTTGTAGAGAGGGGAGCTACTGAAGACTACAAGCATAAGCAGATTGTTTATGGTACACACGTAGAATACGAGATATAAGGAGTACGTAATATGGAAATGTTAACACTATGGAGCGCAGTTGGGTTCCTATTCGCCGCTTATGCGGTAATCGCAAATGATTCAGTACAGACGCTAGGTACTTGGATGGCATCTAACAATGAGCGTTTCAACTACAAGACGTTATGGGCAGCCGCAAGTGCAGTACTACTTGCAACGCTTTGGTATGGTTGGACAGTGAATGGCGGTGACATTAGTTACGGTCGTCTAAACAAGATTCCCTGGCAAGAGGTTCAATGGTATCATGCCGCAGCCCCAGCCATTCTTGTTGCACTGACTAGACTTGGTGTACCTGTATCTACTTCATTCTTGGTGTTATCAGTATTTGCTTCAACTTTCGTGTTGGAGAAAATGCTTATGAAATCGATCATGGGGTATGGTGTAGCCGCAGGCTTTGCATACATGATATGGTTTGCTATCACTAAGTATGCTGGTCATTGGTTCGATGAGACACAGCCTGTAACTGAAGATAACAAAAAGTATTGGCGTATTGCTCAATGGTTTGCAACTGGTGGATTGTGGTGGACTTGGCTGTCACATGACATGGCAAACATCGCAGTATTCTTGCCACGTGTAGTTCCTGTAGACTTGATGATTGTGATCTCTGCCGTTTTCGTGGCAGGGCTGTTCTTCATGTTTAGAGAGCGTGGCGGTAAGATCCAACAGATCGTACTAGAGAAGCATAACACTCGTTATGTCCGAAGTGCGACACTGATCGATCTGTTCTACTGGTTATGCTTATACTTCTTCAAAGAACTCAATGACATTCCTATGTCTACTACTTGGGTCTTTGTTGGTCTACTTGCAGGACGTGAACTCGCAATGGCTACATACTTTGGTAAGCAAAAGACCAAGAGTGTGTTCCCATTAGTTGCGAAAGACTTTGGCAAGATGATGGTAGGACTTGGCGCATCTGTTGCTCTAGTATTGCTAGTGCATTATGTGATAAATCCTATGTAACTAAATAATACATGAGAGAAAAATGGAAGGCATTAGTAGACTGGCTTGCAAACCCAATGGTATTCATGTGGGGTACTTTTGCCTTCTTTTTTATTAAGGGCTTAGTCTGGCTCGTATTGTTGTTTTTTGGTTACTATTTTGTAACTTAATGCTTGACACAAGCCCATTACCATGTTATATTAGATAAATAAGAGTGATTCGCTGAAGCTTATCAACGCTGGACAGGACTCGGGTGCGACTCCCGACAGCTCCACCAAAAGTACATTGCGCCTTACTGCAATAAGGTGTCTTTGCAGGGACACAGACCTCGCAAGGGTCGAAGACAATGTATTTTTGATGGGGCTGAAGTAGGAATCGACTGACAGAATAGAGAACGTGGAGAATTCGGGCGCAAGCTCCGTTAACGCAAGAACCTAAACTAAACGCAAACGATAACTTTGCACCTTCAGAGTACGCCCTAGCGGCATAAACTGACGGGCTGCCGACTTGCCTTGGAACAGAAAAGTCGGACCAAGTTTCAATAATAAGAAAGGAAATCTAATGAAACTCGTAATTGCAACTGTTGCGGCATTAACAGCAACCACTGCATATGCAGACTCTATGTGGTCATTCGGTGGTGACGTAGACGCTAACTATGCTGTAGATGCAGAACGCATGACAGTTGACATCGAACCGGCGTTGACATTTTCACCAACTGAAGGCTTGAACTTTGTAACAAGCACAGAGTTGGCACTATGGGATAACGAATTGGTAGCAGATAACACTATCGAAGTTATGCCTACGCTTGATTTCGAATTAAACTATACTATGGGCGCAATGGATTCTGTAGAGTACTATGCAAAGACAAAGTACAACCTAGAGTCTGCCGCACGTGAAGAGATTCATATCGGCGCAACTTTTAGCTTCTAAAAGCGCAAACTATTAAGATAAAAAGAGGCGGAATTACTCGCCTCTTTTCACAAAATGTATTGACAGAGACATTGATATCTGTTATTATGAACACTCATTTAATCAACATGAGGATATAGTATGTCATCAATTATAATACCGTCAAGCGAAGCTGATCGTAAGCGCATTAAAGAAGCGATGGAAGAAATCAGCAATTCATACTTGCGACAAGAAGCCGAACGTGAGTTTGTAAAGGAAGCAATTATTTCCCTTGAAGACGATGTTGGTATACCTAAAAAGTATCTCGGCAAAATGGCTCGCATCTATCATAAGCAAAATATGAGCGAGATCGTATCAGAGATTGAAGAGATTGAAGCCCTTCTTGAAACTGTAAATAATGCTTGACAAGCGTGATATCGCCTGCTATAATAAGCAAATGTAAATCAGAAAAGGAGACAACGATGGTAAAACATCTATCAACTTTCTATAAAGAAGATAGTTCTGGTCCTAGAGCAGAAATGTTCATTAACGAAAATGACGTTATAGGCTTGAATTACTACATGGGTATCGGTGATACTGAGCCCTTTAAGACTGAGATGTTTCCAGGTAAGCATGAGTCTTATGTAGAAGATGCCGCTGAAAACTGGACTATGGGAATCAAGATACTCAATGGCTAAAACTGAGTATATTGAAGACGGTTTGTATCGAGTCGAAATTGATACAAACATGGGCACAGTCTCACTTGGCGGTGAGAATTATATTAATGATAATAGGGATCATGCCTATATATTTCAAGTAGCCTACTTGTTGGGCAGGGAGCATAAAAAATCGCAGATAACAAAAGCATTGGGCTTATAAAGGAGCTAAACTCTGAAACGATCATGAAAGAGATCGCAGAGAATATTTCTAAAGGAGTGCCGTACATTGACGCCGTAATTGTATACGCAGATAAGTATGGACTTGAAGTAGAAGTAATCGGTGAGATCATACGCCGATCACCAGTTCTGAAAGCAAAGATTTATCGAGAAGCTGAAGAACTAAATATGGTAGAGAAACTGACTAGGTTGCCAGTATGACAAAAAGCCTGTATAGCACACAAGACGCCTTTGACGTTTACATATGCTATCTTGCTTTGAAAAGGCACTTTAGTTCGAACTACGATTACTTTAAATACAACGGTAAGGTTAACGCCAGAATCGATGCATTTGAAAATCGTAAGGACAAGTTTTTCTTCTTTAAGTTGGCGAAACGAAAAGACTATAAAGACTTTCTGTTAGCCAACATGGTCAATAATCCAGACGTTTGGATTGGAGACCTAGTTGACAGTGAGACTGCTAATGAAGTATTCATGGAGTGGTCAAAACGTCAACAGTCTTTGGGATATGTGTTTGGTAATGAACTAGACGAATTGAACGAAGACTTTAATGCTAACTTCGTTGTTGAAGACGGGCAGTATCCTCGTATATTGTCTCTCTTCAACATGAAGCGCATCAGCATCGAAACTCTAGTCATCTTAAGTGACTTGACAGGATGCTTCAAGTACTGGGACAAAGCAATCAATGATACGATAGTTTATCCTAGTATAAATAACATTGTCAACAAATATGGACCGTTTCTAAATTATGATAAAGCGAAAATGCGGAAAATATGTCTTGACAAATACAACGCAATACTGTAATATATACAGCAATATAAACCGCTATACAAGGAGTATACAAATATGACTACATCTTTTTCAGCCCTTAAGAAGGCTCGTACATCATCATTCGACAAGCTGAACTCTCAGCTCCAGAAGATGAATTCAACAGGTAACAAAGGCGATGATCGCTTCTGGAAACCTGAAGTAGATAAAGCAGGTAATGGTTATGCCGTTATTCGTTTTTTACCCGCACCGCAAGGTGAAGATATGCCATTCGTAAGAATGTGGGATCACGGATTTCAAGGTCCTGGTGGCTGGTATATCGAAAACTCTCTCACCACTCTTAATCAGGATGATCCAGTTTCTGAGTATAACTCAAAGCTGTGGAACTCTGGTCATGATGAAGACAAAGAGACTGCACGTAAGCAGAAGCGTAGGTTGAACTACATCGCTAACATCTATGTCGTGAAAGATAGTGCAAACCCTTCACGTGAAGGTCAAGTATATCTTTATAAGTTTGGTAAGAAAATCTTCGACAAACTGAACGATGCAATGAATCCTCAGTATGACGATGAGTCTCCAATTAACCCATTTGATTTTTGGGAAGGTGCAGACTTCAAACTAAAAATTCGTCAAGTAGAAGGCTATCGTAACTACGATAAGTCCGAGTTTGATAGTGTAAGCGTATTGTCTGGTGCAGACGGTGCTAACCTGTCAGATGAAGCACTTGAAGAAGTTTGGGGTAAGCAACATTCCCTTCAAGAAATTGTTGATCCTAAAAACTTCAAATCTTATGATGAACTGAAAGCAAAACTGTATAAGGTTCTAGGACTTGATGGCGGTGCACACGCACCCACGGTTACCGCTGAGGACGACAATGCGGGGATGGGGTTCACTCCGAATTTTAAAGAGCGAACAGCTCCTGAACCGGAAGCATCTCCATCTCCAACTCTTGCTAGTGATAACGGTGATGATGAATCACTGGATTTCTTCAAGAGTCTAGCTGAGGATAATTAATCTAATTAATTAGTTGAAGCGACTAAGGCGGCTTGCAGAGATGTGAGTCGCCTTTTTTA
>Ga0181553_10001321_pt1 | contig 22027 bp, 26 predicted proteins | sample 011ome_17_FD_133753 | JGI IMG/M metagenome (GOLD analysis project Ga0181553, IMG submission 133753) | Coastal salt marsh microbial communities from the Groves Creek Marsh, Skidaway Island, Georgia - 011502XT metaG (megahit assembly) | ecosystem: Environmental > Aquatic > Marine > Intertidal...
CATCTAACAAAATAATTTTTTTTTTTTTTTTTTTAAACATCGATAATACACAAGTATCTCCTATGGTATTGTTATTGATACTGTCGACAATCGTTTGAATTTTGTAGTCACATGAATCGAAGCTGATGATTTGATAATCCATTTCTTCTAAAATTTTGCGGACAAAAGTAGACTTACCAATTCCATTTTCGCCATATATATAAAACCCACGCTTAATACTTAATATATGTTTATTGGCTTCGAAATACTCTATGTTTTTTTTAATTGTTTTTCTTTCGTTTTTCCAATCATCTATTTCAACATAGATATAAGTCATAATATATATTTATAATTTTTAGTCTTTAAATGTACTCATTAAAAAATAAATATATATGATGTGTTCTAACTTTTTATCCTTCTACTTTTGTAAATTTTGAGTTGTTTGTAATTCCATCCCATACCCATCCACATTCAATGGCTTTATTGTATTTTTGCTGCAGACCAGATACTCCTCTATATTGAGATTGATCAAAATCAAATACATCTTCGAGACAGGTTCCTAGTTTTTTAACATTTTGACATTTGTTTTTACCAATAACTTTAAAATAATCTGGACATTGAGCAATATTTGGTGGAAATGTTACGCTTTTACTCAAGGAATATAGAGACATTCCTATGAGAATCATAGTTATTATGAATACGAATGTGCTTACATATATGACTATCTTTTGAAAAGTATATGGAGGTAAAAATAATCGTTTTACACTAAAAGACATATATATATTTTCGCAACATTTTATATATATCAAACATGAATATTTTGCCAAATAATGTTGTAAAAAATGGGCGTGTTGACATTTCAAATTTTTCTTATTCACACGACTATTTAAACAAAAAAAATTCTGCAATATCAAACTACGACGAAGCCATCACTGGTAATTGGTCAAATACTATTCTTTCTAGAGCTTTTTTTTCAAAAGAAAATATTCAAATTATACACAACGGAATTCGAGCGGGAGTCTATAAAGCATCTGGAAATACACATATTATTGGTAATCAAGATATAAATAACCTGAAAATTATCATGAGATCTATATTTTTTGAAAACGCAAAATTCACTCCAAATCAAGTCACAAAAGAAATTGCACATTTGAATAATTTAGTTATCCAACAATGCATTCATCAAGTATTAAACGAAATCGTGTCCTATACTAAATATAAAGAAGATGTCAGTACATTGTCAGTACCTATCAGCAAACCTATCAGCGACAATATAAAAGGTCGAAACTCACTAGAAATGAAACCATTTTTTTGATTTTATGATGTATATGCGTTTACAAAATTGTTCAATTCTTGTAACCACATCATCTTAGGTGTAGTTGACTCTAATTTGGTTTTCATTTCATCTTTTTCTTTTCTTTGTTTGTTTAATTTAACAATGTTGTCTTCAACCAAACTATCCAATGTCATATTTCTCAAATACTTAAATTCCATATCTTCGCCATCCATGGTCGAATAGTTTCTAGAAGACAACAACATTACAACATCATCTTTCTTTTTCTTTCTAAGATCAATGATGTCGTTACATTGCTCCTCTATAAATCGTGTTTTGTTTTGAAGAATATCACATTCTCTTCGAATAATTTTCAACATTTCACTTATGCGTCGTTCATAGTAAGCCATTCGAATAGGAATATAATAATCAATAATTTCTTCCGGAGTTGCATATTTTCGAAGTTGTTGATTCTCATCAAACAGATGCATATTGTTGTATTTTTTAGTTGTATACAAATTCAATTCTTTTTCTAGGGCGTTGCAGTTATACTCTACCTTTTTGTCTATTAGTTTTTCAGCAGACTTGTTCAATGTAATGCGTATATCCACACACACATCTGTACTCATATCTTGGTATTCTTTGACAACACTATTTTTGTTCAACATATTTTTTTCTAAGAATGCCTTGTATGAATCAGTCCATGTACCAACAGGTAATTCTGTTACTCGCAGTTGATTTTTTGATATTTCGTATACTCCTTTAATCAATACCATATTTTGATCATCTAGTTTATGAATAGTTCCTTTGAAATTTCGATACCATGGTATAATATCCACTTTATCTGTCGTTTGATTTAGACTACTTTGAATATATTGAATTATATCTAATGGATTAAATTGCGGAATGTATGTACTGAAACCGGTTCCAATACCCAATGCACCATTCACTAATATCATTGGTAAAATTGGTATATAAAATTCCGGTTCTACACTTTGTCCATCGTCGTTTAAATATGTCAATATAGAATCATCTGATTCTGGAAATAACAATCTAGTAAGGGGATTTAATTGAGTAAATATATATCTTTCAGACGCTGAATCGGATCCTCCTTGTAATCGAGTTCCAAATTGTCCATTTGGTTCAAGCAAGTTCATATTATTTGATCCAACAAAATTTTGTGCCATACTCACCATAGCTTGCATCAAGCTAGTTTCTCCGTGATGGTATCCCGAGTGTTCAGAAACATAACCTCCGAATTGAGCAACTTTAATTTCCTTGTTTAAATTACGCTTGAATGCACAATACAAAATCTTGCGCTGGCTTGTTTTCAACCCATCGACTATATTTGGAATACTTCGTTCACAATCATATTTAGAAAAGTGAATCAATTCATTGTGAACAAATTCATTGTATGTAACACAGGTTTTGTTTGTATCTAATGAAGACTGTTTATCGTAATTTTCTAACCACGATTTTCGATCTTCTGAGCGACTTTTACTAAACACCATATCCAATGCATCCGAGCTACTGTCGTCAAAATGAAATGATATTATTTTCTTGTCTCTGAAATATTCCTTAAATTCCTTAGATGTACTTGTACCCAGTCCCTTGTAGTACTTGATATTCCATCCCTTTTCATTTTTATTTTTCCATGTTTCATATTCATGTTCGTTGTAAAATATTATTTCTTTATTTCCTTTTTTTGCTTTTAAGATTGGTGTATTCATAAATCCTATGAATCCAGAACTTTTAATCAATGAATTCCAATGACTGTCAAATAAATTAACACATAATCCTTTGATGTGTACACCATCTAAATCTTGGTCTGTAAGTAATACGATTTGTCCATAACGCAACGACGATGCAATATCTTCTTTCGATGTATATTGTCGATTGCTTTCCAGTCCCATTATCTTTTTGATTTCGGCAATTTCGTTGTTAGCATTTAATTTTGCTTTTTGTGCATCTCTTGCATTCATCAACTTTCCTCTCAAAGGATATACACCGACTGTGTATCTGTCTTCTTTAGATAATCCAGATACAATACCAGCTTTTGCTGAATCTCCTTCACATAATATTAATATACATTGATTTGATTTGCTTGTACCGGCATAATGAGCATCAATTAATTTGGGAATCCCGTAAAGTGATTTTGTTTTCTTTCCATCTGTTTTTTTGCTTTCTTTTATTTCTTTCACATTATGAATAGAAAGGGCTTGATCCACAACACCTAACTTGCATATTTTATCCACAAACGTTTCACTCACTTTACAAGATGACCCAAATTTGTTCACATTGGTTGTTAATGTATCTTTTGTTTGACTATCGAACGAAGGATTGTCTATGATACAATTTACAAACAAGAATAATTGTTCCTTAATTGAAATCGGTTTCACCTTCACCTTTTTCTTTTTTTCAATATGATCAACAACTTGTTTAGTGATTTGATTTAATATGTAATCTACATGTTTTCCACCTTTCGTAGTACAAATACCATTAACAAATGAAACTTGTGTGAATTCATCAAATGGTGTAAGGCATACTGCATATTCCCAACGTTCACCTGATTTTTCATAAATTCTTTTTGTAGTTGTTTTATTTCCTACATACATGTTTACATATTGTTCAAATGACTGTACAGGTACAAGTGTTTTATTATATTTCACTTTCAAACTTTTATTAGTGGTTGCAGAAATATCAATGACCCTCTTGTGAAAAATGTTTTCGATATCGTCTGTCAACTTATTGATACCAAAACGAGTATAGTCAGGTATCCAACTGACCTTTGTATATGGTTTGCTTTTGCATTTTGTAATTTTAGGCTTTTTAATTACTGTCAAATTATCCTCAAATTCTTGAACATATTTTAATCCACGTATATGGTCAACTGTTTCAATCCTACCCCACAATGAATAGATCAACACTAATTTAAATCCAAATCCGTTCTTACCTCCTACTATGCGTACCTGATCTTTTTGATAATTCGTGGATGTTCTTAGATGCCCAAAAATCATTTCAGGAATCCATATCTGATGTTCGGGATGTTTTTCTATGTCTATCCCATTACCATCATTTGTTATAGAAATCATACCAGTTTCTTTGACTAGATCTACATGAATATACGATACGTGATGTACTTTTTCACTTTTTTTTTGCATATTCATCCGAACAAAATGATCCCTAGCATTCACAATACCTTCATCAAAACATTTATATAATCCTGGAATGAATTCAAACGATTTATGTATAATTCTATCTTCGTGGATATTCCAGTTTTGTACCGTATCTTTTTCAATCGATCCAATATAAGTATCCGGTGCGTCTAGAATATGTTCTCGGTCAGTTTTTTTTTGGTATTGTTGAGATAAATTGACAGCCATAATGAATGAAGACCTGTCGATATTGTATAATTAACAATCAATTTTCTAAATAATTTCTCACACAATAATATATAATGGGTAACCATAAACGAAATCCAGTAGACGGCCTTTATCACATTAAAAATAAAAAAACGAAAAAAATAGAAAAGTTTCCAAAGCTTGTGGGAAGTAGACCAGAAGTAATGCACAAAAATGCATATAAAACAAGTGGTAATAAAACAATTGCCGACTTCAAATACAATAAACATGGTCGCATTGTTTCTGTAGCTCAAAGTAGACTAGCAAAGAAAAATCGTCATTTAGCCAAAGCCGGATACACGTTTAAAAAAGGTGTATTTGGTACATTCAAAAAAGTTGGGAAAACACTCAAGGCAATTAAGTCAACCAAAAAGACAAAGAAAAACAGGTAATAATGTATTATATTAATATTTCCTGTATGTCTTAAATATTTAAAAAATAAAACATTTAAAGATTTTGAAGAATTTTATGTATATGGATACAGACTTAGACCAACACAAAGATTATGCATTACTTATCAAAACTGTACAAATAAGTCCTTTTCGAACGCTAATGACGGCGTTAAAAGATATTCTTATTGAAACAAACATTATTATTCAACAATCAGGTATTCGGATTATTAATATGGACAAGTCACACACAATTTTGGTGCGTCTATTACTCGATGCTGTGAACTTTGAACATTATTTTTGTAGATATCCAAAAATTGTTATTGGTGTAAATATGTTTCATTTGTTTAAGTTAATAAATTCAATCGACAATGACGATACACTTACATTATTTATAGAAAACGAACATTATACAGAAGGTGTAGTAAAATTTCTAGGTATGAAATTTGAAAATGGTAACATAATGCAATGTAAAACCCAGTATTTGCGATTAATCGAGCCCGACAATGAAGAAATACATTTACCTGATGTCACATTTTCTTCGATTATCAACATACCGTCTAGTGATTTTCAAAAAATTATCAGAGACATGTCTAGTTTATCCGATCGATTAGAAATCAAATGTGTTGGAGATGAACTTATCTTTAGTTTAGCTGGACCATTTGCAAAAGTTCAAATTCGGCGATCTGAATGCAATGGAAATATGGAGTATATTCAAAAACAAGATAGTTCTAAAATAATTCAAGGCGAATTTCCTTTAAAGTATTTGAATTATTTCATCAAATGTACAAATTTATGTAATTCTATAGAACTGATGTTAGAGAATGACCTACCCTTAATTGTAAAATACAACGTCGCGTCGTTAGGAGAAATTAAATTATGTTTAGCATCTTTACCACCATCACATCATAGTTAGTTCTCAATATGTTTTTTAAATAAGGCTTCTTCGTGGTTTAAAAAACGAATATCTGGATTAATCCATTCCTTTGGACTAGGAATAGATTTATTCAGCCAAATTTTTAATATACCAAATCGTTTTTTGGGAGATATAGTAATTCCATTGATACTTTCTAAAATACACATATTGTTTGATATATTTTCACAAACAGTATAACACGATAATTCTTTCCATACTTTTGGAACATCATTCACATTTATTTTGTAAGATATACATCCTCCATGAATATTATCGGCATCTTCCCATATTGGCATAATATCGTTTCTCATCAAAAACAGCATGCAATTCTTAATCAAGCTGTCTTGCAAATGCTTATGTATGCTTAGTAATTCTTCGACACTTTGTATAGATGTTATGTACTTATAGCTATGAATTGTCCAATCTGTATCATGTGGTAAATGAGCATACAATTTCCAGGTATCGTATGTTTCGTGTACATTAGAATCGATATTCATTATATATATGTAATATGCAATTTATATTTAATTTGTTTTTCTATAGCACAAATTTATCAGATTTATCAAATATATCAAATGTTGAATCATTTGTAAAAACATGGATTTTGTAGTTATCATATTTACTCAAATCTATATTATGTTCATCGTACACTATATATTCCAACAATTCACGCGTTATTTCATTCCCCTCAACAAAATATTTTTTTACATTGTCATAGATATTTATACATTGTTTATCGTATGCAACTTGAAGATATATACATGGTTTTGTTTTTAAAGGTTTTAACTCATTTCCGTCATTTTTTATTTGTTGTAATACTTTCACATACTCTTTTCCACACACTTTATCGCGTAAAAATACATAACGATGGTTTTGAAAACACACATATTTCATTTTCATCGGTTTTAAACAACTAATATAATTCCCAAGATATTCTCGAGTAACAGGTATTGCAGTAGATACATGTTTATGCACAAAAATATACATATCAATCAAATAATCGAATACCATTGGAATAATATATACATATTGTGTTACATTTGTGTTTAATACATTTTATTATATTTATGGGAACCATTGAAGGAATGAAGAAAAAATAGAAGTTTTTTTTGTCTTTTTTTTATTCTTTTTTTTAGCAATTCGTTTTTTTGTTTTTTTTTTAGTTTTTTTCATCAGTTGTTGATCTGGGGAATATCTCAAGAAGTTTTGTTCGTACTCTTTTGAATCACGATTTGACTTTAATTTATGAAACAATTCTGATTTTTGTGCCCGAATATCTTCGAGTGTGTCTTGTGTACCAATACAAGACATAGTAAAACGCTTCAACAATCCTTTTTGATTTAATCTATTTTTTTCTTGCACAATAAATAAATATTGACACATGCATAATATACGTTCAGTGTTAAAATATGGTCTATTGGAATATAGGAAAGCCAGATAGAAACTCAACATTGTATCAATTGTTGCAATTCGAACTTTTTGTTTTTTTATGCGAATAATATTGAAACTATGGCAAGATAGTGGTTCATATATAAATGCTACTGTTTCTTCATTAACCAACACCTCATAATGGGTTGAAATCAAGTCACCCACATTTTTATGCTTTTTTACTTTTATTTGTTTTACACCGTTACCACGAAGCTTAGTCTTTACAATTTGAGCTGTATGTTCTGGATTTTCAGACAATACATCGAAATCTGGTATCTTCCTGACATTTTCTTGTATGTGTTTTGGCATATATCGCGAATACATTCTATTTGCCATCGCACCAAAAAAAACAACTTGTTCATTGATGAATATTTCTTTCAATAAAGTAAAAATATCTTCAGAATGATATAATTTATCATCAAATATTCTTTGAACTTCATGATTTGAGCAATTTGATCCTTTTAGAGGATAATGTTTATTCAGTAGAGTTATGCGTTTTATTACTTTTTCCCATCGTGAAACATCCCCTCTTGGTCTAGATAATTCCAGATACATAGACATGCGTAAAAAGTTTGGAGGACAATATAAAATATCATTTACACGTATGCTGTTTTTTTTAACTGACTCGAAAATGTTAGTATTCATTTGAGTTATGTCTGCAACTGGTATAAAATTAACGAAAACTTTGTATGTTCCAATATGCATTCCTGATTTCGCTTCTACTTCTTCAAATCCTGCATTATAATATATATCTGTTAATTGTTTAGCATGTTCCATTGCTGTAGGTGAATAAAAATCGTAATCTGGAAATTCAACATTTTTGTTATAAAATTGGTCATGAGCAGGTAAAATGTTGTTAATTGCTGTACCTCCATAGCATATGCAATCGTGGTTTTTCATAAATTCTTCCACAATATGAATAATATTTTGGATAGATTCGTTTTGTAATTTAGTTTTCCCTTTAATATTTTCAATTTTGTCCACAGCACTTCGAAGAATCGCTAGTTCACAATCCTCAAAAGATGTTTTTTTATTGCAATGTACATTCATCTTAATGTAACTATTATATATACTATTCTAAATATAATAAAAATACAATAATATATATGTTATGTAAAAACATGGGAGTGTACGTAATTCAATCACTACATGCAAATTGGATCAAAATCGGACATCATAAAATAAGTCATCGACGCCCAAATGTATATTATCGCTATATTAATCGAGGATTCTTTTCCTGTATTTGTCCAAAAGAAATAAAGGACAAGGTTGCATTCGAAGATTTAAAACTTCTTTACTGGTTTCCTAACTTAACCACCAGACATGAAAAAAAAATACACAAGTACCTCCGTGAAAGTTACAGATCCACTGGAGAATGGTTTCAAGATGTACATCCAGAAACATTGCGCTCTTTAATTATAGATGAATTTGAAGGGGTTGAAGAACAGGTCACAGAAGAAGATCTTATTAAAGCAAAGGAATGGTGTAATTATAAAGAATAAGTCTAAAAAACATTTTATTCAGATAAATATTCGTTTCCACCATAATAAACAGTAAAATTTTAAAATATTTCAAAAAAGATTTTTGGAAAGAATTTATCTAAATCGCAATTAAAGATAAAATAATAAGATATTTGGATTATATCGGCGTTTTAAATGTTCAAAGGTGTAAAATAAATTCACGGTTCTGAATTATCCACTGCTATATGTATTGTCTTGACCAAGTATATTAATAGTTGCTTTTACAGGAATATTGTCTCCAACTTTACTGTTGGAACAAATGGTTTTTTCTTGGGGAATATTTCGATTGTTATCTTTTCTCAAGCGGTAAGATCTTGTATTTCCATCCAACGCAAATAATTGTAATGTATTTGTAAAGTTGGAATCTTGACGCTGAAAGTTTATCAAAATACCGTGAAATCCCAAATCAACTGCTTTGTTTACTGATGCGTTTTGAATACTTTGTTTATCAGGTAAAGCCACTGAAAATAACATTTTATTTCGTGTTGACATTTCTTTGTTATGTTGATCGCTTGAATGTTCTAGATCTTTGTACCGACAACCAGAATGAGGTTCTAGGTGTATATTTGTATATTCGTACAAATAAGTACTTTCTAAAATATTAGAATAATCATGCACGATGATTATTATTTTATTTCTTAAGTTGTGCATGAATTCATTTTCAAAATCATAAGGCAAATATTTGGCATTTGACGAATATAAAGACGACAAAAGCATATCTTGAAGATTATATTTGATTTGCTTTGCAACTTCGTCATAACTATGTTTTATATTTGTCTTCATTCGTATTTGAATAAAAAAAGGATCATTTTTATTGGGTGCTCTTCGTAAAGAATATTTAATAGTCTGCAAACATGAAGCAAAAGGAATTGAATTTTTGGACCCTCTTCTACTAAAATCAGAATCACTATCGGAAGAAGCCACAACCGTTTCTCCTTTTACTGTAAACACTTCCAAATCAACCATTCGAATTCCACATTGAATAACTTTATTCAATTGTTTTAAACTTACATAGTCATTCGTGTAATCTCCAATGCAACAAGAATTATAACTTCCTAATACATGATAATCTCCTAAAATAGTTTTCTTATCAAAATCAGTATTTTGTATAGGAGGACTAATGGTAAATGATGTTGCTGTTGGATCTACTTTATTTGTTTTACTTAATATCATTCGTAGTTGAAATATTCCTGAAAATAATAGGACAATAGTTATAATTACCAATGCCGTATTAACAGAAGATGATGTTTCTAATTTTAGCGTATTTAATAAAGCATCAATATTCGTCATATACTTATATGAATAAAAAAAACAAAACAAAACAAAACAAAACAAAACAAAACTTACCTTATGCATTTCCACACTTATTTAGCTACAAACATGAACTGGATTTGCTTTTATTAGTTGGTTTTCATGCGAATGTGCATGTGAATGTTTATTATAATTAATCGTAAACATTAACATGGCCGGTTGTAATTTGTAGGTATAGTATACGATATTGCCTTTGTGTATTCTTTGCTTTCGTCCGAGATTCAAATTCATTATATAGAATCCATGAATATTTCTCACATGATTTTTATATTCGTAAGGAACTAGTTCAATATTCAATCTTTTAAATATGTACACTTCACGATACAATAAATACAATATATCTTGAAAGTAAATAACTTCTTCTTCTAGTATTTGAAATAGTAAACTGTGTTCTGGAAAGTAATTCAAATATTCACCCAAAGCATTTGATTGTCGAAGCTCGTAAAACTTATACTGAAGTTTTGATTGATTACCTCTTAACTTACGCACATGATTATAATTCGGATTATTAATTTTAGCTCTCATGTTACCTAGCTTTACAATAATACCTCTGGTCTCGTATGGAGTAGAATTTGGATTTGCATATACTTGAAATGCTTCTTCGATTGTACAAGACAAATCTACAAAAGGAACACGAACTGTTGAATTCCGAAACATAATCTCTATTTCAGGATTAAACTCTATTTTTTTCTCTTGATTTTGAGAAACAATAGAATTAATCGGAATATTGTATACTTTTGTACCTTCTATTCTGTATACAGCGCAAAGATACATAGATGGCTCATGTATCTTTTCAACGATACGATTATCAGGGTGTTTAATCACAAACGAATAGCAATACTTTGGATCCAAGTTTTCCAATTTGAAGTTTGTCTGCTTTGAACAATCTTCAAACATTTGTTTGTATGTCTTAGGAGAATGATTCATATCATTATAAAATGATGTCTTTGCTCCCAAGACAGATCGTGTAGAAATTTGCCATTTTTTCTTATGATAAAATGCGTTTATCATAGTACCATCTACAAATTCTTCCAAACGAGGTGATTCGTCGATATTAGTATGGTTCATCTCAGATATAAGGGATAAATCAACAGACTTGGGTGGAGAAAAGCAAACTACTTCTTCATCGTGAAATATAACAGATCGCAATATTCCGGTGATGTCATATGATGTCCGACTCATAACACTTTTATCGTATCGAACAATATCATAACCATCATGGGAAGTTACCTTCAATCCAATATTCTTGGTGTACTCCTGGTCGTGGATCTTCGCTGGGTTGATTACTGATTTCAAATCAGTCAAGAAAGTTTCGTCGAATGGTGTGGTTTTCATCGTAGAAGTTTGTTCTAGGCTCATTTTGAGTTTTGGTTTTTGGTTTGATATAATATTGTCATAACTTATATTTGATTTCAATTTTGTCGTTTTTGTACAAAACTAAGAAATTCTTTTTGTGGGTATATCATTTTTCACAAGATATATAGAGTTTTCTGTCAAAATAATGAATTCAGTTTCTACTTTGTATATTTTTACAATTGGACTTGTGTATTCGTTTTCACTTTTTACAAGAAGTTTTTCACCATTGTCACGAACACCAATAAGAGCATCTTTATCACATGAGTATGTCCAATAATCTAGTAATATCGGACGGTCATCTGCAATCGATAATTTTGCTGCGTGTTGTAAACATATGTCACTTGGTAAAATATACTGGTTTTGATTTTCTTCCTCGCTCATCTATCTTAAAGTTTGGTATAAATGTTTAAATAGTTATTTGTTTAATTTTATTTCTATTGTAACAATAATGTTAAACACAAATAAACTCAACGATCCAGAATTATACAATAATACATTATTTATTCATAATGTAACTGAATGTGTACATAAATATATAGAAATTGTCACTGAATTCGTTGAATTTACGCACAATAATCATATAAATATTAAGTCACACTATAAACAGTATATCATTACAAAAGGTTTAGAATCGATGCAACATATTTTTTTATTTCTACTTTTGTACACTTGCAATATTAATCTTACCATCTATAATGTCCAAAAAGCATTCTACTACTACATCGAATTTATCGAACAAATTCAAAATGAAGAGCAATTTTTCATTAAATTTAACATCAAAGATGCAATTCTATTCATATACAAAAAGACAATTTATGAAGTAAATTCAGATTATATTCGAAATTATAAAGCAACATATGAAACAAAATCTACCATTGAACAAATCAAATTCTGTTTAGATGATATTAATATTTTTTTATCTAATTTTATTCATGATTTACAATTAAATTACAATAACAATATTGCTTTAAAAACAATTACCATACAAATAACAAAATTACTAAAACATTATGTAAGTAATCTTACCAAAAAAAATAAGACAACAAAATTGTTGGAAAATTATACAAAAATAAAGTCATCCAAAAAAGCGTACAATGTGGAAGATATTATCGAAGCTTGTATCATGACATTATAACAAATTAAATATTCTATCCCGAGTTAGAGTTAAATTGTGTATTTGAATTGCATGCAACTAATATTTGTTTTTTAATCACTCTTTGAGTTTTTTTTTCTTTGATGACACCTGATGATTTTACGGATATATTTACATAATTGCTTGCAAAGATGTCTTTTAAGAATTCATAAACACATCGAATAATCGATTCTGATGTACGACCTACAATTAACACCGATCCTGTTCGAAATATCATGAATGAAATTTCTTGGCAATTGTATTGGATTTTTTTCTTTTTGCAGCATCTATTCACACACTCACATCTACCGTTTTGCTCAAGTTTATTTCTGTTGTAATAAAACTTACACTGTATACCAGGATACGAACATGGATCGTAAACAGCAATAATGTTGTACTTATTTCTTAACAAAGTATAAAGAATATCTCGATTTACATAAAAACCACAATTGAAATTAGAGTTTATCAATACAGTTGTAACATTTGACTTGTTGTATATAAATTTTTCTTCATAATATTTGGATAAAACATCTACCAATAAATCCAGTGTTTTGTAAAATATAAATTCGTGTTTCATTCCAGGAATTTCTAATTTACCTGTATTGAACAATTTTACATGTACTTCACGAAAATGACCGTCTTCATTTCGAATTCTGATTATCATTACGAAACAATTGTAAAATGCTCCTTTCTGTTTTACACGAGAACTTGTTACATCTTTTTTGGACAATCCTATGCTCAATTTTTGAACATGCTTAAATTCATTTTGTTTATCGGTTTTGACATTCATTATTACATTGGAAGAATACACATCTTCATTTTTTAATTTATTTTCTATCTCTTCTAATTCGTGTTTAGTAATGGAAGTTATTTTTATCTGTTTTTTTATAATACCTTCGCATGGATTTTCGTATTTTGTTATTGGTATTTTCCAAAATAATGTATTCAGATCAAGTAAATCTTCATTTGAAGTGCTACATTTTTCTAAGTACGCAATTTTAGTTTGCGTAGATATATATAAATCATCGCATTTTGGTGCTACATCTGTTGTTTTTTCACATTTTAATATAACCGGATCATTTGATTCTTCCATATTCAAAAAATTTTCCCATTCCGAATCAATACAATGAGAGTACATTTGAATTATGGTTGCTGTTGCTTTATGTTCATTTTATAATCAATTTTTTTCTAAATACTAAAGTATAGGCAATCATTTCGATGAATTTAGTTCTAAATGAACCTATTTCTAAAACGGCAAATATGTTGGAGGGACAATATGATTTAAGTAAACATGAATACGACCCTAAAAAGAAAACCGTAAATTCGTTCATGATTAATCTTCAAAAAAGATTGGTACTGAATGACACACGAAGTCAACGTGTAAATATGTTGCGCATGTTATACAAGAAGTACGATAGTCTGTAATCCATACTAACCATCTGAAAACGAATAGTGTTCTTACAAACCTCATATATTTTTGTCATTTCTAATTCGTTCAACTTCATCTCGCGTAAAACATAACGAACATATTCATTCAAAATATAATCCACGCTATTCTTAGTCGTTTCACTTAATTCATGTAAATATGCAATAATTTCATTTATAATCATATCACTTCCCAGTTGTTTTGTAATATAATCTAAATGATTTGGATTTAAGAATTCAAATTCATCATTCCCATTATTCTGTATATAATTTAACATACTTCTAATATCTGACTTATATCTATAGATTAATGAAGTCAATAGTTTATCATGAGGAATTATGTTTTCACGACGACATATATCTTTCAACATATAACATATTTCATTTTTTGGTAAATTATTAAAACGAAGTATTACAAGCTCATTTTTCAAAGTCATCTCAATACGACTAATGTAATTACACATCAAACAAAAACGCACATTTACAGTATTTACACTCAATAGATACTGCAATGATTGTTGTGCTAATTTTGTCATATGATCAACTTCATCCAATATAATAAATTTCATACCTTTTTGAAAAAGACAATTCGTTTTTGCAAATGTTTGTATTTGATTACGTATCATATCAATACCTCTATCGTCAGACGCATTCAAATGTATAATCAAATCTTTTCTATACTCAAAAAACTTTTGTAAGTATAATTTTGTGATATTAATTACTGTCGTTGTTTTGCCGGTACCTGGGGGGCCATATAATAACATATTTGGAAAACATCCAGTTTCTAATATAGAATCGAATATTTTAGTATTTGTTTTGTCTAGTATAATGCGTTTGTATTCGTTTGGTCTATATTTTTCAGTAAACGGAATATTTTCACTTTTGTACATATTACTTTATTGATGTAAAAGAAGAATATTTAAATAAAATTGATTAGTATTATTCACATATTCTTCATTCAATAACAACAGATGAATCGTTCTGGCTATTTAGAACTTATTATTGGTCCCATGTTTTCCGGAAAAACATCTACGCTTCTTGATCACTATCGAAAATACAAGGTATACAATCAAAAAGTATGCGTGATAAACTACAACGGAGATAATCGTTACTGTGAAAGCGGAATGTCTACACACGATAGAATTATCATTGAATGCTACATGACTAATACACTTAAGTCTTTAGTAGAAAATCATGTTGATGATTACGATGTATTTTTGATCAATGAAGGACAATTTTTCAAAGATATATATAAAACAGTACATTACTTAGTGGAAATCAAAAAGAAAACAGTTCATATAGCTGCGTTAGATGGTAATTTTAAGCGCAAACCTATGGGTGACATACTAAAACTAATTCCTCTTAGTGATAAAGTTGAAAAAAAACACGCGATTTGCACAAGCTGCAATGATGGGACAATTGCACATTTCAGTAAACGGATTACTAATAACAAAAACGAAATACTCATCAGTACAAATGATTATATTGCAGTCTGTAGAAAATGTTATCAAACATAGACAAATCATTTAACATAAAGAATATAAAGAATATAACCCATTTGTTTACATTGATGATAAATGGCCGAAATATTTGAAGTTGTAAAAAGTAAAAAACGAGGACGCAAACCAAAAGGTGGAAAAATATTATCGATTTCCGATCAAAAGCCAACATATGATAACACCTACAATAATGTCATTTTACATTTGAAATGCAATACAAAAAATGTCAAGAAAAATGCTTTTCTTTCCGAATTTAACTATAATCCTAATCTTGAACAAATAGAAGCGTATTCAAATACTTCATATACATATAGTATCTTGCAAGAAAACAAAACACAATCCACACCTTCATCTACGCCCAATGTGAAACCAAATGAAAATTCAAAGGATATTTACGAAAAAATCAAAAACCTTCAAGTGAATTTTGATATACAAAATTATTGCAATAAAAAATCAGCATGTTTTTGGTGTGTTCATACATTCAATAATCCAGTTGTATATATCCCAAAACATAAAAACAACGATCGATATGAAGTATATGGTTATTTTTGCTCACCTTCATGTGCTGTTGCCTATTTATACAAAGAAAATATCGCAACATCCGTAAAGTGGGAAAGATATGCAATGATATACAGTTTATACAATGAAATTTACAAATACAACACTACTATTAAACCAGCTCCAGACCCTTATTATCTATTGTCTATTTTTTTAGGCACCTTATCCATTGATGAATATAGAGAATTATGCAACAGCAACAGTACTTTTTTAATCTTGGATAAACCTATTACAAGAATAATTCCTGAAATAACAGAAGCGTCAGATTCCTTTGATATCCATTCAAGATTCCAAAACTCAAATAGGTCATCAAATAAAAGTAACATGTATCGATTGACTCGATCTGAAAATGAAAGCCATGAAAAAAGTCAAAACTGGAAGTTTATAAAATAAACATATATGTATGTTTTTTTCGCAGGTATATATAAACCAGAACATATGGCATTGAAAGAATTATGTACTCCAGCGTTAATATTCATGATATACGCATTTACACAGGTTATCATGGACACAGCACACGGTCTATTTCAAACTGCATTGGTTAAAATTTGCGTGGGTATTGTCGTTAGTACCACATTACAATATTTATGTTTGAAAGGTATGAAAATCATATCATGGATTTTCGTGTTTGTTCCACTATTTCTCATGACAACAGTTACTTCCATTTTATTATTTGGTGAAAACGAACCAATAGAACCGGAAAAACACCTAAATTTAATGGACGTTAGAGAGAAATATATTTACGAAAATTTGAAACCTATGAATGATTTATTTTCCAAAGATAACGATCAAGATGAAAATAGTGTCGTTGACCCAAGTGAAAATAATATAGATGTTTCTCTCAATCAAGTATCCAATATAAAAGATTTACACACAACCGAATCAAATATCAATTCATCTGAAATTCCCGATATACAAAATAATAGTGTTTCAAAAGACTATGATTGTAAATACGCAAATTTTCCTGACTGTATTGATCAACCAGAAAACTTAATTGTCAATTACGACGACAATAAAAACGACAATAAAAACGACGAAAATCACAAAGATGAAAATAATACTCGAATATTGTCGTTTTTACTGCTTCGTGCATTTAAAAACTATGTTGCCAAAATTCCAGAAAAAGATACTACCGAAAATATAGTAAAACTAATTCACGACTGAGACAATACGTCTACACTGTATTGACAGACATATACGGAAATTCCAAAAAACAACGATTTAAAACATAATCCACTGGTCTTGAGTGTTCCACTTTCATGAAAGAAACTACTACTCACTTTACGCATAATATCGTTCACAAAAGGTTGTTGGTACATAAAATAAAGCAAGATATTGACAATAATTTGATACGCGTTTTCCATTGCATTTTCTACAAAACTTATTTTCTGGTGAAATTTGTTTGCATTATGATCTTTTACATGATAATTAGATTGTTGATTATCTACAAAGTTTATATTTTGTCTTGGTGGAGGTGGAACATAATTTGGATTTGATTGATTATCTGCTGCTAGATGTTGTGTACCTTGTGGTATATCACGACTTTGTAAACTTGATGTATACCCTTTTTGATCCATGTTTTTTTCTATCGCATTAACAATGTTTTGAAAATCTGTATGATTCAATGAATGATTATTTCCCATTGGTTGCACATTCATTGTCTGTTGTGTTGGCGGCTGTTGCAAAGATTGTTGTTGTACTGGTTGTTGTTGGATGCTAACTTGTGGTAAATCATTTATAGGTGTTGATGTTTCTGACATGACTATGTTTATTTTTCTTATGAAGAAAAAACTGTAATTTAAACGTGATTACAAACGACTGTATACCGATTCTCATTTACTTGAATATATTTATACAGAATCTTATCTATATAAATATACAATACAATATTGTTTACAATTTATGCATGTTTAACAGGTTCTGTTCTAACAGTTTCTTTACTTGCATCACAAGAAACTGCACTTTCTGTAAAAGTATAACATTTATCATTAAATTTATATGTTTTTCCGTGTACCTTTTCTGATGGTGGAGCATAAAATACCAAACAATTCCTATCTTTACATGCTTTTCGAAATAATGTAGCTAAACCAATACCTAAGAACACTGAAATTAAAATTTTTCCAAATCTACTATGTATTAACTTAGAAATACGATTCATGCTTTTGTATTTTATTGATATATTATTCTTTTATTGCATTTTATAGGGTTCGATATCGTCCATATTAGATGGACATTGTACTTCATTTGCTTTATACTGAAAACAGTTATTTAGTTTATCCTTGTATTGTATCTTTTCCACATTTTCAGGTGTAGGATATACATATATTACATCCTGAGGAGGATTCGTGATGTAGACTAAAAATATACCTATAGCCAAACTAATAATAAAAACAGGTAAAGATATCATAATATAAAGTATGTAGTCTTTTTATTTTCCTGGATTACTTCATTTTATTTTAAATCGAATTACTTCGGGTTCTACTATATTCCGGTGTGTCACTTCAACGTAATTTCGTTTCGTCAATCGTTTTGAATACTTGTTATCATCTAATGCGACATCGGGATTTTCTATATCAATATACGAATATTGTAAATCACGAATCATATTTAACAAAGGTAATATGTTCTCAACGATGTCTGTTAATATATCGTTTAATATTTTTGGGTCTTTTGTAGATATGTATTTTTTGTAATCTTCGTGTTGCGATTTTAGTAAATTGTTTAAATCATCAGTAATATCAGATAATTCTCTAGATCTTTCATTGTATACTGGGTTTTGGTATTGAGATACTCTTTGAATTGATTCCTTTAATTTTTTCTTCAGTTTTTGAAATTCCTCCACAAGTAATTCTTCATTGATAAATCGAAATATAAATTGAACTTTCAGTTCCATAATATTTTGTTTTGTTTTCTCTATAGTGCGCATTTCTTCATTTATTATATCAAATATATTATGATCTTGTTTACGCCTTATTTGAATGTCCATATCACAAGGCTGTTTTGTGTCTCCACATAAAGCATAGTAAATTCCGTCGCTATATCTAAAAATATTACCAACTTTTCGTGTACATCCAAAACATTTCTTTGATTTAGACGATTTCATTGTCAAATATTTCGATAATGCTTCATTATAATCCATCTTATAATGATCTTACATAAATATTTTGTTATCAAGATTAAATGTTGTGTCAAAAGGAACACTTGAAATTCTCTCGCTCTGAACCTTTTGATTAATACTTTGTAAATTTTGTAATGTACGCAGTGTGTGTTCTTTTTTGTACTGTTCGTTTCTTGTTTTTTCTTTTGCGGTTGTTTGTTTTGTAGTTTTGCAATAATACAATGTTGTACTCGTAATTAGAATAAACATAAACAATAACGAAACGTTAATGATACGATTATAATATTGTGTTTTCCATTCATGACAATTTTGCAGCAAATTTCGCATACTATTTTGCATATTTGGTTCAACTAATGTTGCATATTTAGGCATATCTTATTACATTATAATAAAAAAAAAATAACGATACACAATAATAAATGACAAAAGAAGCAAATTTAAATCCCAATGATAATTTTTTTTATGGAACCATATTCAGTTATTCATCACTTTTTGTTCTATGGTTTGGTATGTATCTACGAATGATTTATTCAAAATCAAACACTGATTTCATGTATAAATTCGCGTTACTAGCTTTCTTTTGTATATGTGTATCTTTTCGGATGTGGTTAGATTTGAAATATAAATGTGAACCATCTGGTTTGAATCAAGGAACTATGTTGTACTTTAAATCGTTGGCATCTACTGTGTACCTTTTATTTCCTTTGGGTGTTGTACAAAAATTAACTACAATGGACGGAATTTTAGCACCTTTTGCAAATACCATTGGCTTTATGGCCGTATATTCAAAGATTCAACCACCATTGAACAGGCTTATTCAATCTTATAAAAATTCCAAGTCTTCGCTTACTCCTGAAGAAAACATATATTTTGAGATCATGACAAATAAACTAGACATACTTATCAATGCTCTTACCCCTTCGTCACTTGACAATCAAAACTCTATACTAGACAAGTTGAATCTCTCTAAGCGAAGTAGTGAAGAAGATATCTCTACGATAAAAACAATGACACGGATTCGATACCTTATTGCAGAAGCCGTGTGGTTTGTATTTTCTGCATTCTTAGTCCTCACTAACTTAAAACTGTATTTAAAATCTTATACATGCTAATTTAGTCTAAATGTATCTGTTTGAAATACGAGGAAATGCGTTGTAAAATAACACACCTAAATAAGAAACTATAGCCAAGACAATTGCAATGAGCCAAGCTGGAAAAATTGTTTTGTTATTTTGATTCACACCAAACTCCCGCAATAACCCATTGTGGTCATACAGCATACCAGGCTGAATTATATGAATCAAAATATACAATCCTAAAAAAGAGAGTATGCTTGTTTCCAAAATATAATTACGAATGTTGTAATAGTACATACTTTATAATATGTATGAGATTATATATATTATAAATTATCTAAAATTCTTCATAATCCTCTGGATAATCATCGTCATCTACATTTTGCATACCGTGTCTTTCTTCGTCTTCTAATTGTTGATTGTAATGTTCATTATGAGCATCCAAATCATTTACCCCATTTACCTGCAAATTCATCAGTTCTATATTACCTTGTGTAGTAGTTCTTAAATTATTGTTTTGTAATTCGTATTCAGCAATATTCTGTGCATGCTTTACTTCTTCATCAAAAAATTCTGGTTTATATTTCAAAATGTTGTTCATGTCTACATTATATCTACCTAATTTTAATGTCTTCATTGCGTTTTTGATTTCTATGTTGTTACCGTATAACCTTTCCAATTCTTCGATCATTTGCATTTTTTCCTCATTTCGAATATGGTTCATTTGCTCTTTCAATTTATTTGGATCTATTAGAGCGTATTCAGATGCATCTTCTAGATCATGTATATTATGCGCCAAATACATGGCAACAGATTTGAATATCAAATTTTGATCATATTCTGAATGTATATCAATATCCTCATCTTCGAATATATTTTGCTTTCTCAATGCATCGGAAAAAATGGTTTCATCTGGATTAGATCCTTCCAATTCTTCAATAGATTCAAAACTCAAAGATTCTACTAAATCATACATTTCACCAAGGTACAAATACATGTATAATTCCGTTAAACAACGGTTTGTTTCGTATGTATACTTTTCCAATTGTAGTGGAAGTATTTTAAATAACTCGTTACATAATACATATGTATTATTACTCATATTTGAATCAAAAATTCTTTGTTCTAAAATAATCTTTAGAATCTTATCATTTTGTAGGTCTTTTATCCACTGATATGACTCTACAAGTTGTTTTGTGAGAATGGAATTATGTGTTTCCGAAAAACTCCAATGGTCCAAAACAACTGGTTTTCTCTTTGAATTGAATAGAATATTACTAGGGTTAATCATGTGTATATTTTGTAATGCTTGTTTCCATATGCGATTACCTGTTTGAAAATATACACTGTTTTTATCTCTTAATTTACGATTAAACGATTGTACATATTTTGTCATTGGACTCGATTGAGGAATGTATCGTCGAATAAAATCATATAATGTATCTGTCATATTTTCGTTTCTCTCGAGTAGCCAATTTAAAAATACATCCGAATATTGTTCTACATTTTTTTCTTCTATATGCAAAGCGAATTGTTGAACATGGTGAACAAAATCTTCTGAATATATTGAATTACATTTGCTGCCTTTTATTTGAGTAATCCATACATCTACTTGCTCCTTTATGCTACGAGTTGAAAATATATCG
>Ga0181553_10001330_pt1 | contig 21918 bp, 9 predicted proteins | sample 011ome_17_FD_133753 | JGI IMG/M metagenome (GOLD analysis project Ga0181553, IMG submission 133753) | Coastal salt marsh microbial communities from the Groves Creek Marsh, Skidaway Island, Georgia - 011502XT metaG (megahit assembly) | ecosystem: Environmental > Aquatic > Marine > Intertidal zone...
TCAGTTCCGGTTGGATTGGGAAGCACTGGAGTTTATGTCGGCACGGCATCTACTAATGCTGATCATGGTTTATTGTATTTCACTGGTATTGGAACTGGAACAAGACATAGTTTCGTAACTGATTACAAGAATGTTATAAAAGGAAGTGTTGATAGAGATTTAGTTACAGTCTCCACTGCATCTACTCACGGATTAGTTAGAGGTGACACTGTTTATGTTGATGTAAATCCATCAATTTCAACAACAAGAACAGTTCGATATAATGAAAGCAACAGGAAAATGGTTATTGGTGGTTTAGATTTTGTTGCCGCTGGAGTTGCATTAACAACAAACACTATTACTGTATCTAACCATAGATTAATTACCGGTCAAAAAATTATTCACAGTGGAACGTCTGCTGGATTGACTAATGATAAAGAATACTATGCATATGTGGTTGATAAAGATAATGTCAAACTTTGTGATACAAAATATCAAACGAAACAATCACGTCCAGAATTTGTAAATATTACTTCTAGACAACCTGGAACCCTATTCCCTGTAAATCCACCAATAGAGGTGTATAGAGATTCTACAGTTGTTTTTGACTTGAGCAGTGAAACATTATCTTACCTCATAAACACAACCCCCTTCCCAGGGTTCTTATTTAAGTTATATACAGATTCTGCTTTTACTCAAGAATATGAAACTGATGTTGATGGATTTGTTTTTACAACGAGTGGAACTCCTGGTCAAAGCGGAGCTACTGCAACTCTTACTGTTAATAAAAATACTCCAAAAACTCTTTATTATAGATTAGAACCAATACGTGTTATTGGTAATAAGTCTTCTTATCTAGAAATTGTTTCTAGCGACGAGGTAGATTTACATAATCAAATTAATATAAAGGATAGTGTATTTGATGGTAAGTATACTATTAGTGGGGTAACAGGAACCACGTTTGAATATAGCGTATCTGAAAAACCAGAAGCAACCTCATATTCGGGAACCACATCTGTTCTATCCTACACAACTGATTCTCTTACGGCATCAGGACCAATTTCTGCATTAGACCTTAAGGATAGAAGAAAGGGATATTCTAGACTTCCAGGTATTAGCACGATAACAACTTCTACTGGAACTGGAGCTATTTTAAAACCCTCCAGTACGACAATAGGAAAGGTTGTAAAAACTAAACTAGAAAATATTGGATTTAATTATCTTTCAGACCTTACTTTGTCTCCAGAGGCAAATCTTCCTCAAGTATTAGAACTCAATACTTTCTTTGGATTCTCCAGAGTGGGAATAACTTCGTTTGGACGTGGATATACTACTCCACCAACATTAATTGTTCTTGATGGAACAACTCAAAAACAAATCGACGACATCGATTTGAGATATGTTACTGGTAGTAATGTTGTTCCTATTCTTAAGAATACACTTTCTTTAAGTGGAAATAATCCTACTATTAGACCAATAAAAAATTCAAACGGTATTAGAGTTTCTAATTTGGTATATGATGACGCTGACAAAACAGTCACTGTCACTATGAAGAAAACTTATAGTGAAAATTTCCCAATTGAAGTTGGGGATAAAATTTTAGTTGAAAATAGCGTAGTTACAGTTGATCCAGAGGCTGATGTTAATGCTATTACAAAAGGATTTAACTCTGAAGATTATGATTATAAACTGTTCAATGTAACTGGAGTAACTGCAAATCTGGGTGGTGGTATTGGTATTGTTACATATTCCTTCAATGAATTTAGTGGTTTAGAAGTAGCTGGTATTTTTGATACCACAAACTCATCAGCAACTTTAGTTCCAGAAAGATTATTTCCAGTATTTAACTTTGATATAAAATCAAATTCCTTCCAAAAAGGGAGTGTTGTTACTTCCGGAGATTTAGAAGGAACCGTTGCTGATTGGGATGAGACAAATCAATTACTTACACTTGAAAGTTCAGATGATTTCTCGGTTGGAGATATCATAGAAGAGGATGTAACTGGTTCTAAAGCAACGGTTAATGCCAAATATGAATTTAAGTCTGAATATGATATTGATTATTTCTCTAAAGTTGATAATGGATGGAGAACTGAAAATGGATTCTTGAGTAAGATAGAACAAAGATTGCCTGATAATGATTATTATCAAAACTTCTCATATTCAATTAAATCAAAAGTTCCATTCCAAAAATGGAATGATTCAGTAAGTTCTTTGCTACACAGTGCAGGATTTAAGAAATTTAGTGACCTCCAAGTTGAGTCATTATTACCTCTAGAGGATGAAGATGCTTTAGAAGTTGTACCAACTGATGCTACATCAATTCAAATTGATTTAGTAAATGTATATGATTTAGAGTGTGTTGCTAATTTTGACCTTGTAACTGAAAACTATATTGGTGGCGCAAACAACAAGTATTCTGATGAGATTACTTTTAAAACTAGAATCATTAGTGACTTTACAGAATCTATCAGCAATAGAGTTCTCCTTATTGATGATATAAGTGGACAATTTAATAGCAATGCAAGAGGAACTCCATTCCAAGAGGTCAATAGACATAAGTTAGAAGATGCTATTGGAGCAAAATTTGTAATTCTTGTAAAAGACAAATTGTTTACTGGAGAAAGACAAGTTTCTCTGGTCTCTGTAATAAACAATGTCCATAATGGACAAGCAATGATTAGTCAATATGGTGATACTGATACCGAACTTGAGTTGGGCACTTTTGATTATGTCGTTGATGGACTTGACGGAGTTTTGAATTTCTACCCAGATAAGTTTGAGGTAAACAACTATAACTTGTCAATCTTTAGTTACAACTTGGAGAGACTGGATTTACACTCTGAAACAATTGGTATTGGATCAACTCAAATTGGTCTATCAACCACTTCAGGGTTCCCAGGTGCTTTAGTAAGTCTTGCAAGCACAAACCATATCATTGCTGGCGCTGCAGTAACAACAGTCTTTACTCTTGCTGGAATTGGAACTACTACCTCTGGAACTAGAGCAGCAAAGATACTTTTCAGTATCGAAAACTCAAACAATGAAGCTGAATTTGAAGAGGTAAGCATTGTATGCAATGGAACTAATGTAGAATTTATTGAATATGGTCAGTTAACCACACACTCATTAGATGCTACTTCATCAGGTACAACTGGACTTGGAACTTATGGTGTAACCATGTCTGGCTCTGATATTGTTGTTAAGTTTACTCCATATGATGCAGGTATTACCACAACATATTTGAATGCACTGTCAATTGGTATCTCCTCTGAAAAATATGTTGGTGTTGGAACTCAAGATTATACTCATGCTCAATTGATTGCAGAAGGTCAAGATATAGCAGCTTCAGGGTCTCCATCTGCAGTTGGAGTTGGTCATTATGCAAATAATGTCAATGTTGGTATTGATGGTTGTTATGGAATCGTTGTAGTAACTGATACAACAAACAATATTTCTCAAATATCAGAAATTGTTGTTGTTGATAATGATAGTGATGTATTCTTGACTGAATTTGGAATTATTGATTCCGAGGGTAATACAGGAGTATCTGGATTAGGAACACTGGGTGCTAACAGACTAGGAACTAATACAACTCAAATAGTCTTCACACCAAATGCAGGTATAGCATGTCACGTTAAGACATATCTTAATACACTGTCTGTAAATGAAATTGTTACGACACCAGACTTGAAAGATATGCAATCTGCATTTGTAGAGTCTCATTTCTCTACTTACACTGGCACCAAAAATACTATCAAGAAAGATTTTGAATTAACTCATAAAAATGACAATATTTTCCAAAGGAGTTTTGATTCTTCAGATTCAGCAATTGTTAATATTTCAGAGAACACAATTAAGATGCCAAACCACTTCTTTGTTAGTGGACAAGCATTGACTTATAATTCTCCTTTAGGAATTAAGACAGATGCTATTTCAATTGCATCAACAGATGCATTCCCAGGTGTTGGCGCAACCACTCTTTTACCAGCGGATGTTTTCTGTATTAAAGTTAATGAAAACTTTGTTAAGATTGCAGCAACTGCTGAACATGCTTTAGCAAAAAATCCAGTTTCTATCGCATTCACTGGAAACGGAATACAAAATTTCCACACACTGACTGCTAAAGATGCAAATCAGAAAGTGATGTTGACCATTGATAATATGTTACAGTCTCCAATTTCGGAGACAAGGATTATAACAGAACTCTCTGCAGAAGCAGCAGCTGCAGATGAAGTAATAGAATTTGCAGGTATTACTTCAATCTTTGCTGGAGACTATGTAAGAGTTGGTGCTGCTGACACTGGAGAAATATTGAAAATTGTTTCTATTGGTATTGGTAAAACAAATGGTATTAAAGTTGAAAGGTCATGGGTGGGAACTAAATTGAATTCTCATGGTATTGGATCAACTGTTACCAAGTTGAGAGGTCACTATAACATTGTTAATAACACTGTTCACTTTGTTGAAGCACCATATGGCAATAGACCTATTGGTTCTATTTCTGATCCACCATCATTTAGAGATTGGATTGGTATTACATCCTCTTCAACTTTCTCTGGAAGATCATTTATTAGAAATGCTGCTATTGGTTCAACTGAAGAAACGTATTCTAGAAACTTCTTGTATGATGATATCACCAATCAGTTTAATGGGTCAACAAAGGACTTCACACTGACTCAAAATGATGAAAATGTATCTGGAGTTTCAACCTCAACTATTGTAACAATCAATGGAATTTATCAAGGTCTTGGAGCAAACTCAAATTACACTGTGACGGAAGAAGTTGGTGTTACTACAATTAGTTTCACAGGAACTGCAAGTTCTGCTGCACATGATGTAAATACTGCAAATGTCCCAAGAGGCGGTGTAATTGTTTCTGTTGCTTCAAGTGCTGGATTTGGTTTCCAACCATTAGTAGCAGCAGGTGCAACAGTTGTAATTAACGGTTCTGGACAAGTTAGTTCTGTTGCCATTGGAAACAGTGGTTCTGGTTACAGATCTGGTATACAAACAACTGTCAATGTTGGTGTTGCAGAATCCTCAACAGGAACTCCACAGATAACATTCATCGGAACTGCTTCAGTTATTGGAGGACATGTTGTAAGTATTGCACTTACAAATCCTGGAGCTGGATTTACTCAAACTAATCCACCTGATGTCTTTATTGATCCTCCTTTATCATATGTCAATGTTCCATTGATTTACTCTGCAGGTTCTACTGGACTTGGAACAGGCGCAAAAGTTGATATTGTTGTTGGTAATGGATCAAGTGTAATTGACTTTGAAGTATCAAACACTGGATTTGGTTATGGTAACTCTCAAGTGCTGACTGTTGGTGTTGGTGGAACTGTTGGCATACCAACAGACCCACATGCTTCTTTTGATTCATTCCGTCTTATAATTGATGAAATTGATAGTGACCAGTTTACTGGATGGTCTGTTGGAGATTGGGATGTCCTTGATGATTTCTCTAATCTCTTTACTGGATCTAGACAAAGATTCCCTCTCAAAAAAGGTGGAAACTTTATATCCTTTGTTGCCAGACAAGGTTCAAACATCAATATTCAAGATAATATTTTCATTTTCCTCAATGATGTTTTACAAGTTCCTGGAGTTGGATATGAATTCTCCGGTGGTTCTCAAATTTTATTTACAGAACCACCAGATGAAGGTGATTCTGTAAAAGTAATATTCTACAGAGGTAGTTCTGCCGTTGACACTCAAGATGTTGATATTACAGAAACTGTCAAGGTTGGTGATAGTTTAGATATCGATAGTAGTGTTGATAAACTTGATGAAGACCCAAGAACGGTTCAAGATATTATTACAACTAACGTTGTTAATACGGATGCATATAATGGTGCAGGACTTAGTGAAGATGAGACTTTAGAAAGACCAGTAAAATGGTGTAGACAAAGAGATGACATTTATCTTGATGGAAGACGAGTTAGTAAAGCACGTCCTTTGTATGAACCAAGCATTTTCCCAGCAGCATACATCATTAAATCTGTTGGTGTTGGTTCAACTGAAATATATGTTGATAATGTTAGACCATCATTCAACCAAGATAATGAAAGCACTGTTTCTACTGATTTCCAAAAGAAACTTACCATTGTCAACTACGGACAAAAAGTTTCTGCAGCAGCAACTGCAGTAGTTTCTTCGGCAGGAACTGTATCTTCCATAGTATTGTCTACGGGTGGAGTTGGTTATTCAACAACTCCAGATGTTTCAGTACAAAATCCAGTTGGACTTGGGACAACTCAAAGAGCTGTGGCAACTGCATCTATAACTGCTGGTATTGTTACCACTATTACAGTTTCCTCTGGTGGAACTGGATACACCCAGGCAAATCCACCTATCGTCCTCATTTCTCCTCCAAAATCACTGACAGAGGAAGACAATACGATTGTATCCTTTGCTGGAGATTTTGGTGTTATCACTGGATTTGGAACAACAACAGTTGGTGTTGCTTCCACTGGTATTACTCTTGATTTAATTATTGAAAAAGATTCTCCTTTGAGAGACAATACAAAAGTAACACAGAATACAACAATCAGTGGAATCCAAACTGGAGATTACTTCATTGTTTATGACTCCAATATAACTCACAATCATGTTGGTTCAGGAATAACTGCCCTTGATGAAGGTGGAAATGTAATTGGGGTTGGTACTACCTTTATAGATAATATCTACAGAGTAGCACATCATGTTGCCATTACAACTAGTGCGATTGGATATGGAGCAACTGCAGTTAGAAGGGTTACCGTAAGTGTAGAAGACTTCTCTGGTGTTGGTGTTGGCACTAGTGTTTTTGCAGGAAGATTTAGTTGGGGTAAGATAGAGTTCTCTGAAAGAGTTGGAGTTGCAACTTATGGGGCAATTACAAATAATGGTGTGGTTGGAATAAGAACCGGTCCATACATCACAAGACAACAATCACTCAAGTCAATTGGGTTCGTAACCTAATAAATAACTAAAAAATTACAAAAATGTCTGCCATTATAACTGATCAGATAAGAATATTGAATGCAAAGAATTTTGTAGCCGGATTTAACACGACTACAAACTCTTATTATAGTTTTGTTGGACTTCCCAATCCAACGATAATTGATGCCAATTGGGATAATGACCCACCCGCCCCAATTGATGATTTTGATAATGAAAATTCCACATGGGATACTATAATTGCACTCAAGAAAATTACATCTGATGATGCAAAGCAGGTGGTGAAGAAAAGTGTTTGGACCTCTGGAACTACCTTTGACTACTACAGACATGACTATAATATAAACAACACACCTATAAATTCTAGTGGAACTACTCTGTACTCCGCAAACTATTTTGTTCTCAATAGTGATTATAGAGTTTATATTTGCTTACAAAATGGAACAGACCCAGAGAATCCAAATGGGCGTCCATCACTGGATGAACCAACGTTCACTGATTTAGAACCAAGAAGTGCTGGAACAAGTGGAGATGGTTATATCTGGAAATATTTGTACACTATCAAACCAGGTGACATTGTAAAGTTTGATAGTACAGAATATATGCCTGTTCCATCACAATGGGAAACTAGTACAGATACCAATATTTCTGTAGTTAGAAATAATGCAGTTGATGGTGGAATTAAAGTTGTTGTTTTAAAAAATAGAGGAACTGGAATTGGCACTGGAAATGTCACTTACACAAAAGTTCCAATTAAAGGAGATGGAACTGGTGCAGAATGCACAGTTGTAGTCAACAATGACTCAAAGATAGAAAGCGTATCAGTTTCAAACCAAGGGTCTGGTTATTCCTTTGGTAATGTTGATTTAGTTGCGGGTGGTGTTCCTGTGCCTGCTGCCTATCCTACTTTGGATGTCATTATTCCACCCAAAGGGGGTCATGGAAAAGACATCTATAGGGAACTTGGTGCAACTAATGTTTTATTATATTCAAGAATTGAAAATGATACTGAAAACCCTGATTTTATAACAGGAAATGAAATTGCTAGAATCGGTATCGTTGAAAATCCATTAGCATTTGGTAGCAATCAAATTTTGTCCTTGGATAAAGCAAGTGGAGTTTACGCTCTTAAATTAGAAGGAACTGGATTTGACTCTGCGACATTCACCGAAGATACTATTGTTCAGCAAACAATTGGAACAGGTGTAACAGCGATTGGTAAAGTTGTAAATTACGATAAAGTAACTGGAGTTTTAAAACTTTGGCAAGAAAGAACTTTTGCCGGATTTAATACTGTTGGAACTGCTCAAACTGATCCGCAGTTTGGATTTAAATTAAACAGATTTACCGCATCTCCATCAACTGGAGGTAGTCTCACAATCACTGGCGGAAGTATCAACTTGGGAATTAATACCAACTTCTCAGGTCTGGCAACAGTCATAAATAATAGGACATATAACCTAGGACAAACCTTTGCTTCAGGCGTATCCACTCCAGAGGTACAGCAGTTCTCCGGAAATATAATCTACACTGACAACCGCCCATCTATAACAAGATCTTCAAATCAAAAGGAAGATATTAAAATTATATTGCAATTCTAATCAATCATGGCTCAACAAACCAATCTCAATGTATCTCCATATTTTGATGATTTTGATCCAAATGATAATTACCATAGAGTTCTGTTTAAACCAGGTTATCCGGTTCAAGCAAGAGAACTAACTGGTTTACAGTCTATTCTTCAAAATCAAATTGAAAGGTTTGGTCAGCACTTTTTTAAAGAGGGTGCTAAAGTCATCCCAGGAAACACTGCGTATTCTAGAACGTATTATGCTCTTGAGTTAAACAATACTCATTTAGGAGTTCCTGTTGAATACTATATTGATCAACTGAAAGATAGAAAGATTATTGGTTTAACCTCTGGTATAACAGCGTTTGTAAAAGACATAGTAAAGTCAGCAGATTCTGAAAGAGGTAATTTAACTCTCTATCTCTCCTTCTTATCTTCTGGTGTTCAGGATTCAGAATTAAAAGAATTTTTAGATGGTGAACTTTTAGCAACTGACGTTGATATCACCTCTGGACCACTGAATAATCCATTCATACCGATTGGTGAGTCTTGGGGTTCTACAATTGCATCAAATTGCAATTCAACTGGAGCGGCATTTTCTATTTCAAACGGTGTCTATTTCGTTAGAGGTAATTTTGTTAATGTTGCCGATGAAACATTAATCATATCACAATACACAGATAATCCTACCGGTAGGATTGGTCTTAAGGTTTTAGAAGAAGTTATAAACTCTGACATCGACGAAACTCTTACAGACAATTCAAAAGGTTTTAATAATTTTGCGTCACCTGGAGCAGACCGTTTAAAAATATCCTGTTCACTTACATTTAAGTCAATTGATGACTACAACGATTCTGACTTTGTAGAACTTGCTACTGTCAGGGAGGGTAATCTTGAGTCTCAAGTAAAGAATACCCAATATAGCGTTATTGCTGATGAATTAGCACGTAGAACATATGCAGAGTCTGGTGATTACGCTGTAAAGGCTTTCGATGTATCTGTTAGAGATTCTTTGAACGATGGTGTTCGTAATAATGGTGTCTATGAAGAAGGTAAATTTACACAACAAGGATCTTTAGCATCAGAGGATCTTGCTTTATATGAAATTGGACCTGGAAAAGCATTTGTCAAAGGATATGAAGTTGAAACTATTAGCACGTCATATCTTGATGTTCCAAAACCAAGAACTACAAAGAAATTAGAAAATCAAGGAATTATATACAACACTGGTTCTACCTTTAAAGTAAACAATACTTTTGGTGCTCCAACAACAGGTATTGGAAACACTTACTTTGTAAGTTTGAGAAATAGAAGACTTGGAACCGGTTCATCTAAAGAGGTAGAGCAAGGAAAAGAGATTGGTTTAGCAAGAGTATATGACTATGCATTAGAAAGTGGAACATATAGTGCTACCAATGCAAATACTAATCAGTGGGATCTTCAACTATATGATATTCAAACATTCTCTCATATCACTCTTAATGAGGCAATCACATTAACAGTACCCACTCACATCAAGGGTAAGTATAGCGGAGCAACTGCATTTTTAAGAAACAATGTATCTGCAGGAACTGCTCTGACTGTATATGAGAAAAGTGGTGATTTTGTATTAAATGAACCATTTATCTTTGATGGTGTAGAAAATAGTAGAGTTGCTACAGCAGTAACTTCGCATGGAATTGCTGATATTCAGTCAGTATATTCAGGTGGAGTAACTGGCACTGCTGTAACATTTGCTGCAGACACTGTTTTAGATAGTTTAGTAAATATTGGTATTGCAACATTCTCTGCAGAGTCTAGTGCAACCAGCACAGTCATTGCCCCAACTGGATCTAATCTTTTAACTCAAGTTAAGCATAATGATATTTTACAATATTCAAATCCAGTTGGCGCAGACCCGATTACCGTAAGAGTCCTTACAGTTGGCACAGATTCAATCACAGTAACTGGAGTCTCCACAGTCTCTGGTGTGGTAGAAGGCGCTCTTCCACAAGCAACAACATCAGTCACTGATTTGAGGAGAGTTGGAGTAAAACAACCTGGTGCTGGTGAACTTGATGCAAATGCATTATATACCTTAATGCCTAAACAGTTGATATCTGACGTTGATTTAACCGAAGCAGATCTCAAGATTAGAAAAACTTTTACTGTCAATATCACTGGGAATAAATTATCATCTGTTGTCACTGCTGCAGCAAATGAAACTTTCTTGGCATTCGATGAAGAGAGATATGCCTTAATCAGATCAAATGGTGAGACTGAAGAATTAACCTCTGATAAGTTTGTATTCACGAACGGTAATACAGAACTTCAAATTAATAATATAGGTGCTAATGATACTGGTGCAACTCTTTATGCAACTTTAAATAAAAATAAAGTAACAGAAAAAATTAAGAGAAAGAATAGAATTAATGTTTTAGTTGTTGATAAGTCAAAATTAGATGGTGCTGGCACTGGAACCACAACTTTAAACAATGGTCTTGATTTTGGAAACTTCCCATTTGGTACAAGGGTAGAAGATGAAAAGATTTCGCTGAACAAACCAGATGTCATTGAGGTTTTAGGTATCTACGAATCTAGAGATACTTCAGCTGCATCTGCACCTAAAGCAACTCTTTCTGCTTTTAGTGGAGTTGCTGGAAATACAACAGATTTAGTCGTTGGAGAATTCTTTGTAGGACAATCTTCCGGAGCAAGAGGAATTTATGCAGAAAGATTGTCTGATTCTCAAATTTCATACATCCCAAGAAACTCTATAAACTTGGTTGAAGGGGAGACGATAACATTTTCAGAATCAAATATTACTGCTACACTAACAACTTTAGATTCTCCAAGTGAGCCCATTGCCAATAAGTTCCAGTTTAATACCGGACAAAGACCATCTATTTACAGTCATGGTTATATCACTAGAAATCCTAATACCAAAGATCCCACCAGACAATTAAAAATCTATTTCTCTAATGCATATTATGAGGCAACTGATGATGGAGACATTACAACTGCAAACTCATATAAGTCATTTGATTATGCAAAGGATATTCAAACTATCAATGGAGAAAGAAATACAGACATGATTGATATCAGACCTAGAGTGTCTGACTTTACTAATTCTGAAAATGCTAGATCTCCATTAGAATTTTTAGGTAGAACATATGATGGTGATGGAAATTCTGCTGCAAATATTTTAGCATCGGATGAGTCAATAAATGTTGACTACTCTTTCTATCTGGGGCGTGTTGACAGAATATTCATTACTAAAGATGGAAGACTGCAAGTTCAACAAGGAACCCCATCAGAAACTTATGAAAGACCGGTTCCTATTGATGATGCATTAGAGATTGCATCTGTTAAATTAGAACCTTATCTTCTCGAACCTTCATTCTCTGAGATATCATTCCTAGATCATAAGAGATATAGGATGTCTGATATCAAGCGTCTTGAAGATAGAATCAAGAGTCTTGAATATTACACAACTTTGTCTCTGTTAGAAGTTGGTGCAGAGAGTTTATTTGTTACTGATTCAGAGGGTCTCAACAGATTTAAATCTGGTTTCTTTGTTGATGACTTTACTACTCTTCTTCCCCAAGAAACTGACATACCAGTCAAAAACTCTATTGATATTGAAAATAGAGAACTGCGTCCGAGACATTATACTAATTCAATTGATTTAACAATTGAACCTGTAGAAGGCGTTACCTCACAGACTGATGTATCTTTCACTGATCCAGATGGTGAAAATATCAAACGTTCTGGTGAAGTTATTACTCTTGATTATACAGAGGTTGAGTGGTTAAAACAAACTTTTGCAACAAGAACCGAAAGTATAACTCCTTTCTTGGTTAGTTTCTGGCAATCAACTGTTGCTCTGACACCTGCATCTGATACTTGGGTTGATACTGCTAGAATTGAAGCGAAGGTGATTGATGTTGAGGGTAACTATGCTGCAGAGATGGCATCTGCTACCAGAAGATTTGGTCAACCAGATCCACAAACTGGATTCTTCCCAATTCAATGGAATGCATGGGAAACCACTTGGACTGGAACAGAAACTCAATCTTCAACACAAAGAAGAAGTCGCACTCGTTCTGGTGGCGGTGGAAGAAGAACTGTAACTAGAACACGTCATCTTCAGGGTCCTGGTGGACGCGCTAGAAATAGAACTAACACATCAGTTAGTACTAATGAGGTATTCCAAGATACTACAACTGATACATTCAGAACTGGAACTGATAATAGATCTGGAACGCAAACAGTTATCACTGAAAGATTTGATAGAACTTCTCAAGGTGACAGAGTTGTCAATAGAGAAGTTATCAGCATTATGCGTTCTAGAAATATTGAATTTAATGCAACAAAAGCAAGACCACTTACAAGAATATATCCATTCTTTGATGGTAGAGATGTAAGTAAGTATTGCACTCCAAAACTACTAGAAATTGCAATGACAAGTGGTGTCTTCCAAGTGGGAGAAACAGTCATTGGTAAAATGAAAGAGGTTGGTTTAGGAAATCCAGTTATCTCATCACCTGAAATTAGGTTTAGAGTTGCAACGGCGAATCATAAAGAAGGTCCATTTAACGCTCCTACCAGAATTTTCAAAAACAATCCATATCTATCACAACTTTCTCCAACAGAAGTTGAAACATTCTTGGGCAATCCTGGACAAGTTCAAATTCCTGGACAAGGAAATGTTTTACCTGAATTATATTCCTCTACATCAACTGTATTGAACGTTGACACTGCTTCTCTAGCATTACAAGCTCAAGGTGACTACTATGGATATGTTGCCAAAGATATGATTCTTGTTGGACAAACAAGTGGTGCACAAGCAACTGTTTCAAATTTGAGATTAGTAACTGATTTGGGTTCAAACTTGATTGGTAGTTTCTACATTCCTAATCCAAATATTGCAGGTAATCCAAGATTTGAAACAGGAACAAAAACATTTAGTCTGATTGATAATCCTGATAATAACAAGGAAGCTGCTTCTTCAGTTGGTGAAAACAACTACACTGCATCAGGAACATTAGAAACTGTTCAGGAACAGATTATATCTGTCAGAAATGCAGAGATTCAGCAGAAACAACAAACTCAATCTAGAGGAGCAAGAGAATTCCTTGGTAGAAACGTAACTACAGAATTGGTAGATTCTACAACATTTGTTGATCAAACTGTTATATGGTGGGATCCTCTGGCACAATCTTTCCAAGTTCTGGATTCAACTGGCGTATTCATCACAAGTTGTGATGTATTCTTCCAAACAAAGGATGACATGGATATCCCCATGACATTCCAAATTCGTACAATGCAGAATGGTGTTCCTACTCAAAAGATTCTTCCATTCTCTGAAATTGTTAAAGACCCTGATCAAATAAATGTGTCTTCTGATGGAACAGTTCCAACTACTTTTAATTTCAAAGCACCTGTTTATCTTGAACCCGGTGGAGAGTATGCAATTACTCTTGCTTCTTGGTCAACAAAATACAGAGTATTCATCTCTAGAGTTGGTGAATCAGATATTCTGACTGATGAATTTATTTCAAACCAACCTTACTTGGGTTCTCTGTTTAAGTCACAGAATGCTTCAACTTGGGAACCAAGTCAGTGGGAGGACCTTAAGTTCACTATACGTCGTGCAGAATTTGTACAAAATGGTTCTTTGGAAGTTTACAGTCCAATCTTGGGTGAGGGTAATGGTCAGATTCCAACACTTCAACCAAACGCTGTCAACGTCAATTCTAGAAAAATTAGAGTTGGTTTAGGTTCCACTTTAGCAGAGTCACTGGTTATTGGAAATCGTTTCTCCCAGTTAACAACTCAAGCAACAGGAGACTTTGTAGGAGCTGCTGGTTCTGCGATAGGTGATTTGACCATTGTAAATGCTGGTATCGGATACACACCAGCATCTGGTGGACTCACTTACACTGGAGTTGCGCTTACAAGCATCACCGGAACAGGTCAAAACATAACTGCTGATATTTCTATCACTGACGGTGTTGCCATCGGTGCTACTGTCAATACTCAAGGAACTGGGTATCTTGTTGGTGATGTTCTTGAAATACTTAATATTGGTGGAGCATTACCATCTGGAAAAAATGCTAGATTCTCCGTTACTTCTATCGCTAGCACCACAGAACTAGTGTTTGATAATGTTCAAGGTGATTTTGCAACTGGAGTTGGTAAGACACTCATGTATACAAATAGTGTCGGAGTGTTGACAACACTAAATGATGCCCAAGGTGGTAATGTTGTTCCAACAACTATTAGAACTGTTGGTGAACATGATGGAGTACACCTCGTAGTCAATCACAAGAATCATGGAATGTATCATGAGAACAATAGAGTTGTATTATCTGCAGTAGAAAGTGATGTTGCTGCAACTAAACTAACATCTCCATATGCTTCAGATGCTACGACAGACATTCAAGTGGATAGTGTTGCCAATCTCGGAACATTTGAGAATGTTGGAGTTAGTGCAACAACTCCAGGATATCTGAAGATTGGTGATGAAATCATTGAATATACCTCTACCGCTGGTAGTGTTATTGGTGGTGTTACTCGTGGTATTGATAGCACACAAGTTAGAAATTATGTTGTAGGTACACCAGTTTACAAATACGAAATGGGAGGTGTTTCACTTAGAAGAATTAATAAAACACACTTATTCAGTGATGTTGATCTTACTAATCCAATATCGTATGACTCTTACACGATTAAGGTAGATATGTCTGCCAACGGACTTGATAGAACTGATGAAACTAACTTCCCCAAATTGTTCTTCAATGAAACAAAAGAATCTGGTGGATATAAGATTAGAGCAACCCAGAACATGCCATTTGAAGCAATTGTTCCTAGCGTTCAAAACGTAACTGTTCCTGGAACAAGTATTAGTGCAAGAGTTAGAACTACTTCAGGTTCAAACCTTGGAGATGGTTCTGGAACTTCTTTACCAGTTCCATTCAATAACGTTGGAGTTGAGGATGTAACTCTAAATGCTACTAACTATTTCACTTCTCCAAGAATAATTGCATCTAGAGTAAATGAAACAAATAGTTCTGTACTACAGCAATTGCCTGGGGATCGTTCCTTTAACATGTCTATTGCCTTGACAACAAATGATTCTCGTGTCAGTCCCGTCATTGACACTCAAAGAGTGAGTGCTATCTTGATTTCAAATAGAGTTGATAGACCAATCACTGATTTTGTTACAGACAACAGAGTCAACTCTATAACAGATGATCCCAATGCGTTCCAATATGTGTCTAAAGAAAACAATTTAGATTCTTCTGCGACAAGCATCAAGATCTTACTCTCTGCTCATATTAATCAATATAGTGATATCAGAGCATTCTATGCTATCGGTGATGAGGAAGATTTTGAACCAATCTTTGAAGCTTTCCCTGGATATGCAACTCCAGTTCTTAATGACGGAACTACGGACAGACTAGTCCCTGTTTCAAATGCATCTGAAGGATTTGTATCCAATGATTTGACATTTAAAGAGTATGTATTTACCATCGATGATTTACCTTCCTTCAAGTCTTATAGAATTAAGTTGGTTGGAACCTCAACCAATCAAGCATATGCACCAAGGATTAAAGAATTGAGAACAATAGCATTAGCATAATATGAAAGAAGTACGTGTAAAGGGTCGTTCTGATTTAATTAGAGACCCTTTAACCAATGCAATTATTAATACAAACAAAACTGCCCACGAAGAGTATATTAGTCGCAGGCAACAAAAACAAAAAGAAAAACATAAAATGGAAACTCTTGAGTCTGAAGTTGCTAGTATAAAAGATGATTTAAATGAAATCAAGTCGCTACTACGGAGATTGGCAAATGAATCCTGATCAAATTGAAATCAAAAACCTTTCTAAAAGTTTCGCATATACTCAACTTGCAGCGGAGATAGATAGTTGTAATGATTGTGAAGAACTCCGTAATATTGCAAAAGCATTTTGCAAATTATATTATAAACAGCAAGAAACCATGCAAATCATAGGGATTAAAGATGGCAACTAAAAATATTACTTTTGTTCCTAGTTCAGGAGTTCCTGTTGGTGCTAATTTTGCCATCTACAGCGGAGCAGACTTTCAGGCAGATATTACAGTTTATCAAATCAGTAATGAGGTATTTGATTTTACAGATTATACCGGTGCAGGCGCGATATCAAAAAGCCTTGCCATAGGTTCAAGTGCAACTTCTGCTGCTGCATTTACTGTTGGTTTTACTAGTGCTGCTGGAGGAAGGGTAAGGTTATCTTTAACTGATACCCAGACTTCAAATCTAACAGAGGGTCGATATGTTTATAATTTCAATGTTACCAGCTCTGGGTTTACATATCCATTATTAACAGGGAATATCAACGTTCATAATACAATCACTTCTTGAACCTAAATAAAATCATAGGAAACTTGTAAATAAATGGCACAACCATCTACCAGGGCAGAGCTCATAAATTATTGCAAGAGACAGTTAGGTGCTCCTGTCTTGGAGATTAATATTGCAGATGAGCAGGTAGAGGACCTAGTTGATGATGCTTTGCAGTATTTTCATGAAAGGCATTATGATGGCGTCATTCAAACATTTTTAAAGTATAAAATAACTCAAGCGGATATCGATAGAGGTAGAACCAGAGGTGGTAGTAATGACCCTGTAGGTATTGTTACAACAACTGCATCTTCTACCATTGATGGTTCCTCTGTAACATTCTCATTTGAAGAGAATAGTAATTACTTACAAGTTCCACCTGCTGTTATCGGAATAAACAAAATTTTCAAATTTGATGGATCTAACACTGCTACTAGCAACATGTTCAGTGTTAAGTATCAGTTATTCTTAAATGATATGTACTATTTCGGGTCAACTGAAATATTACAATATGCTATGACAAAAACTTACTTGGAAGATCTTGACTTCCAGTTAAGCACTGAAAAGATGATTAGATTTAATCAAAGACAAGATCGATTGTATTTGGATATAGATTGGGATAGTGTTGAAGTAGATGATTATATAATCCTTGATTGCTACAGACTTATAGATCCAAATGATTTTTCAAGAGTATATAATGATTTCTTTGTAAAGAAATACCTCACTGCATTAATGAAGAGACAATGGGGACAGAACCTCATCAAATTTAATGGAGTAAAACTTCCTGGTGGAGTGGAGTTAAATGGTCGTCAATTGTATGATGATGCAGAAAAAGAGTTAGAAATTATTAGGGAGCAGATGTCTAACACTTATGAACTTCCTCCCCTTGATATGATAGGTTGATATCATGGTACTAAATCCGTTTTTTCAACAAGGTTCTTCAGGTGAACAAAGCCTTGTTCAGAGCCTAATTAACGAACAGTTAAAAATATATGGCATTGAAATTATTTACATGCCAAGGGCATACTATAACGAAAAGAAAGTTATTAAGGAAGTAGTTGAGTCTGAATTTGAAGAAGCACTTCCACTTGAAGCATATGTAGATAGTTATGAAGGATATGATGATAATTCAACTCTTTTATCAAAGTTTGGTATACAACAAACTAATGAAGTAAAATTGATTATTTCCCAGGAAAGATGGGAGGATTACATTAGACCATTATTAAAATCAAATATCACTACTTATAAAATATCTAATAGACCTAAAGAAGGTGACTTAATTTATTTCCCTTTAGGTGACCGTTTATTTGAAATAAAAGAAGTTGTACATGATAAACCTTTTTATCAATTACAAAAGAACTATGTTTATACATTGAATTGTGAACTCTTCCGTTATGGAAATGAGACAATTGTTACTGGTATTGATGAGATTGATGACGAACTAGTCGGTGATGAATTGTCAGGTGTAGAACTAGAGGATTCTAATAGACTAACCTCCATAGGTAGTATGTTGTCATTGACTGTGGTTGGAACAGGAACAACTGCGGAGGCAATAACAACTTTTGTTGAAGAAGGTTCTATCAGATCTGTTGATGTTACCAACAGAGGTGGGGGATATATTGGTATTCCAGATGTTGGCATATCTTCTGCTCCTAGTAACGGAACCACAGCAACTGGTATTTCATCAATGATATACAATATTGCTGTTTGTAATGACAATGTAAGTGGAAACCAAGGATCTATTCAATCAGTAGATTTGATAAATCCAGGAGCTGGATATACCGTAACTCCGACAATCAGATTTACAGGTGCTAAACATGTCACTGCAGGAGTTGCAACTGCGATTGATGGATTTAGAACTGTTGGTATTGTTACCGTAACTAACACTGGATCTGGATTCTCTACTTCACCTGCAGTTACTTTCTCAACACCAATTCATGTTGGCGCAGCTGCTACAGCAATTTTAGCAACACCAATGGTAGCACTTGGAGTAAGTGTTACTTCTGCTGTAATAAGTATAGGAGCATCTAATTATCTGTTCCCAGGTGGAACTACAGGTGGAGCGTTCTATAAGTCAGCACCATACGTGAAGTTTAGTTTGCCCGATGTTGCCCCGGCTGGTGCTACAGCAACGGCAACAATGAGTGACTATGCAACTACAGGAGGAACTGTTCTTAGTATTGCTTTGACAGCAGAGGGTACGTATTATGCAGAACCTCCAACAGTTACAATATCAAGTCCAACAATAAGTCTTGCATCTGGAACCATAGGAATTACTGCAGGTGGAGCAATTGATGCATCTTCTCTTGCATTTACTACCACTGGTAGAGCATACAGAACAGCACCAACAGTTGCAATTACAACCACAGGATTTGCCACTGTTCCATCGGAGGATGCTGTTGGTATTGCAACGATTCATCCTATTACAGGTATCGTCACTGCTGTCTCTTTTGATGCTAATGACCCATGGGCAACGGGCACAGGAGCGACAATTGGCGCAGGGTATACCCAAGCACCTGGAATCAGTTTTAGTGGCAGTACAGCGGCAGTAGCAGCGGCTGCAACTGCTATAGTATCTCTTGCTGGAACCGTTACATCAATAGCAATAGGTAGTAGTGGATTTGGATATCCTCCTGGAGAAACAGCAACCGTTACAATCGGTGCTGCAGGAACTAACACTCCATTCAGAGCAACTGGTATTGCCACAATAAGATTCAACTCAATAAAAACCACAGGAACGATTGGTATTGGTTCAACAGTAATTACTGGAATAGGAACAACAAATGTAATTGTTGGTGATAGGGTTCGTTTAGAGAGTGGTTTTGATGGACCATTTAACTTCATCCCTGAACATACTTTTGTTACTGGAATAGGAACTGATAGTTTGATATTGAATCAAGCTTCAACAAACGTAGGTATCGCAACTTCTTCCTTTGAAATAGGAATTAATAGTTGTGGTATCGTAACTGGAATTACGATGACTTATGGTGGTGGTGGATACTTAAATCCACCAACGATAGAAATACAAAATGACGTTACCGTTAGCAACTATCATGAAATAGTTGCTGGAGTTCATACTGCAAAAGGATATGGAGTTTTAGATTCTACTGGAAAAGTTTCATATGTTGCAATAACAGACGCTGGAGCAAAGTATGTCATTGGAACTGGAACTACAAATATTACATTAACAATTGCTGCACCTCCACAATTAACTGATGGCGGAAACTTTAATTTCAATGAAATAGTAACGGGTCAAACATCTGGAGCAACTGCAAGAGTAAGAGCATGGGTTGCAGGCAGTAATATATTGGAACTAGGTAATGTCGCAGGAACATTTGTTCAGGGAGAAACCGTTGTAGGTAATGTTTCCACAGCAAGTCATGTAATTAGAGTGGTTGGGAGTTCCACTGATCCCGAGGATGATGGTTACGCAGATAATTTTAATATTGAAGAGCAGGCAGACCTAATTTTAGATTTCTCTGAAGAGAATCCATTTGGTATTCCATAAATATAGTACACAAGGTATCTAAAAATGTTTGAGTATTTTTATCACGAAATATTGAGAAAGACGATTATATCGTTTGGAACGTTGTTTAATAATATCACCATTCAAACAAAAAGAAGTAACGGTGATATAACTAGCACTACCAAAGTTCCTCTGGCATATGGTCCTACTCAAAAGTTTTTAGCTAGACTTGAACAGCAAGCAGATCTGAATAAAGGGACTGCAATGACATTACCAAGAATGTCATTTGAGTTTACTGGTTTGACTTATGACCCTACCAGAAAAGTAACCACTACTCAACAGTTTACGATTAAAGATCCTAAAGATGGGTCAACTATAAAAAAAGCGTACATGCCAGTGCCATACAGTATGGCATTTGAATTAAGCGTCATGACAAAATTAAATGATGATGCGTTACAAATAGTCGAACAAATTTTACCTTATTTTCAACCAGCATATAACTTGTCTGTAAATCTCACAGAAGAAGGTGAGAATAGAGATATCCCTGTTGTTTTGGAAAACGTTACGATGGAGGATAACTACGAGGGAGACTTCTCTGAAAGGAGAGTTTTATTATATACTTTTAGATTTACTGCAAAAACTTATCTGTTTGGTCCAGTATCCAGCGTTACTTCAGATATTATCAAATCTGTCAAAGTTAGCTATCTTGCAGGAAATGATCCTACTGATGCAAGCAGAGATCTTGCCTACAGGGTCAAACCAAGAGCACTTAAGAGTTACACTGGTGTCGTCACAACCAATCTCTCTGCCGATTTAACTGCAGATTCGATCGTTGCTGAAGTTGCTGATGGAACTACTATTTCTCAAGGTTCCTATCTAGATATTGAAGGTGAACAAGTATATGTTAAAACAGTTACTGGTGATAAACTTACTCTTGATAGAGGAAGGGACAGTACAGATGCAGTGGCTCACGTAAATGGCGCTCCTGTCAAAGCAATAACTGCAGCAGACAACGCACTGGTTCAATTCGGAGACGACTTTGGATTTGATGGATCGATAGAATGAAAATGACAAAGAAATTTGATGAGTTAAATAACGAGTTCAACATTTCCGATGATGTTGTTCAACCTGAAGTTGTGAAAGATAAGATTGAAAAGGTAAGAGAGTCTGTAGATGATATAAACAAGGACTACGAATATACTCGTGGTAATCTGTATAGTATTATCGAAAAAGGACAAGAGGCACTCAATGGCATTTTGGAATTAGCACAAGAAAGCGAAATGCCCAGAGCTTATGAGGTTGCTGGTCAGTTGATTAAGAACGTTGCTGATGCAACCGATAAATTGATGAAGTTGCAAAAAGAACTTAAAGACGTAAAAGAAGAAACTGCTAAAGGACCAACAAACGTAACCAATGCTTTATTTGTAGGGTCAACTGCAGATCTTGCAAAGTTATTGAAGAGTGAAAGTCAAAAGGACAATAAATAATCTGGGGAGAGAAATCCCGAAGTACTAAGGTTACTAATAACATGTCTAGAGAGGACTTACCTTCTATTGACGATTATATTGTAGATCCAGA
>Ga0181553_10001331_pt1 | contig 21912 bp, 27 predicted proteins | sample 011ome_17_FD_133753 | JGI IMG/M metagenome (GOLD analysis project Ga0181553, IMG submission 133753) | Coastal salt marsh microbial communities from the Groves Creek Marsh, Skidaway Island, Georgia - 011502XT metaG (megahit assembly) | ecosystem: Environmental > Aquatic > Marine > Intertidal...
GCTCAAATGCTTCCTTCGCCATGTCGACACTCTCTCTTACACTAATCGCCAGTGAGCCAGTGCGGGACCTTAGGGACCTCGCGTTGACTACGTTTCATTTTCAACGCGCGCTCTCACCACCTCGCCACGTCTCACTCCCCAGTGCACCACCAGTGTGGCCCACTGAACCTGGAGCTCATAACCGGATTTGAACCGGTGACCTCTTCCTTACCAAGGAAGTGCTCTACCTACTGAGCTATATGAGCAACAACCTTCGTTCCGTACCGTCTATGGAGCGGGTGGCGGGAATCGAACCCGCATCATCAGCTTGGAAGGCTGAGGTTCTACCATTGAACTACACCCGCGGCATTTTCCCCGGGACCACACGCCATAACGCGCCAGAAAGCCAGTGTTTCAGCCCCCTAAACGCCAATATTGGTGGAGGGGGGTGGATTCGAACCACCGAAGCTCGCGCGTCAGATTTACAGTCTGATCCCTTTGGCCACTCGGGAACCCCTCCAAGAGGGCGCACATTCTCGTGACGTCGACCCCCGATGTCAACCGATTTGTCCCGTATTTATGCGCGCTCTGGGGCAATCGGGGACTTCTGCACAAAAAAAACCGAGGTCCATAGGGCCTCGGCTCGATTTTTAGCACTTTTAGGCCTCGACAGGGCCCAAATGACTACCAGCGCAGCCCGCCATCGACTTCGAAAACCCGGCCTGAAATGTAGTCATTTTCAAAGATAGTGATAGCCATTTGCGCAATTTCCGCCGGATCTCCCAGTCTTTTAAGAGGGATTCCCGCCGACATCTTCTCCAGCGCCTCGGGTTTCATACTCATGACCATCTCCGTGGCCATAAAACCGGGCGCAATCGCCCCGGTACGAATATTGTAGCGAGCCAGCTCTTTGGCCCAAGAGACGGTCATGGCCGCCACACCCGCTTTGGTCGCGGAATAGTTGGTCTGGCCCATGTTGCCAGCCCGCGAAATGCTGGAAATATTGACGATGACCCCCTCTGATCCGGTTTTGATCATCTGGGTTGCCGCCTCGCGGCCGCAGAGAAATGAGCCGGTCAGGTTGACGTCAATCACCAACTGCCACTGGGCCAGACTCATTCGGTCAACAATCTCACCGTCCTTGACCTTGAGCATCAGCCCGTCGCGGGTAATTCCCGCATTGTTGATAAGGCCATTTAGCTGCCCAAAGCGGGCAATAACTGCCTCAAAAGCGGCCGTGACCTCTTCTTCGCTCGCCACATTGGTGCGCTGCGTCATGACCTCAACCCCCGCCGGGGCGAGGGAATCGGCGGCCGCAGCCAGCGATTCCTCGTTAACATCAAGCAGCACCAACTTGGCGCCCTTTTCTGCCAGTCCCTTGGCCATTGCGAGGCCAAGCCCCTGTGCGCCGCCGGTCACGACGACGACTTTATCCCGTAATTCCATGCTCACTTCCTCACCGCATCTGCTTCAACGCGGCGGGAGTTTATCGGAATTTACTGCCTCATGCTCGATTTGAGGGGGTTGAAGGAACTATCGGTTACCCCGAGGGCCATCGCGAACTTCCTCGCGCTTACATTCACGCTTGTCTTTACCCACTCGGCCCTCGTCCTGACGACAGTCTCTACGGTCTTGCCGCTCGTCTGAACGACCCCGCTCGTCTCGCCGATCCTGACGGTCGTCTCGATCAGCCAAGGCCAAGCTGCCTCCTAGGGCTAACATTAAGGTTACAAGTAGGGTGATTGTTTGCTTCATGAGAGACGCTCCTCTTGCTGTGACTTACCCAAAATCGTTAGATACTGACAAGAAAACAAATTGCTGCCTTTGTGGTAGCCACACGATGAACGGAATAGGCGGTCGCGCCTAGCAGCGACATACATCAAATAACGTCACGTTTCCCATCCACCTTCAAATGCGACCCCGCCTGATCAAGAGTCCGGCAGTCCTAGGGTCATCGAAAACTTTTTCGATACTGGTATCCAGTTTGAGGATGATGATTCAGAGCCTCAGGAGATAATTCGATGTTGCAAGTCAGCCAAATTACTTTCCGTCAAATTAAACAGCCGACCGCACTGCTTATTGCCATGACCGCGATCCTGCTGGTGGCGGGCTGTGCCGACTACGCCCAGTACTGTAACGTCAAAAAAATGACCGGCAATTAACCCAAGGTCTGATACGAGAAGCAATATAAGAGCTAAAAAACACAAGGCCTCCACAAACCGGGTCCAGCGCCTCAGGGATCCAAGATCGTCTCCTGTCAGTGACTAACTCTGGGCTGGCCTTTCAGCGCATCAGTTGCTGCGAAGCGCTTAGGCGGCCCCAACGCCGCAGCTTGTTCTGCAATCAAAGTTTGCTAATGTGGCGCTTTGGGGGAGCACTACTGGATGGCAGGAGAGAGGGAAACATGATCGATAACGTCAAGAATATCATGCAGGACGACCTCGTCATGATGGCCCTGCCGTTTTTCTTTTTGGCTCTCGCGATCGAGTGGCTCTGGGCAAAAAAGCAGCTGGAACCGGTCTTTGAGCGCGCAGATTTCATGACCTCGATGGGCGTCATGGTGTTAACCGTTTTTGTTGACCTGGTCCCCAAGATAGTCCTGCTTCTACTTATGTTCGCCTGTTACGAGGTATCCCCTTTTAAAGGCATGATTGAGCGAACGCTGCCTTGGTGGGTCCTCCTATTCTTCCTGGATGACCTCACCTACTACCTGTTTCACCGGGCGAACCATGAAGTGCGTCTGATGTGGGCCGGCCATGTCTCCCATCACAATTCCCAGTACTACAATCTGGGCACGGCTCTGCGCCAAGGCGTCGGGGAGCGGGTTGCAAAATACCTGTTCTGGTGTCCGCTGGCGCTACTGGGCTTTGACCCCGTCATGATTGTCACCATGCTCAGTATTAGCCTGATCTATCAGTATTGGCTGCACACCGAAGCGATTGATCGGATGCCGCGGTGGTATGAGTTTATTTTTAATACGCCTTCCCATCATCGCGTCCACCATGGCTCAAACGTGCGCTACCTCGACCGAAATCACGGCGCGACACTGATTATTTGGGATCGACTGTTCGGTACTTTTAGTGAAGAGCTGGCGCGGGAACCTGTTCGGTACGGACTGACAAAAAACATCGAAACCCACAACGTCTTTCGCGTCGCCTTTGATGAATACAAAAACATCCTCCAGGACGTCCGTCGCGCGACCCGCTGGCGAGACAAGCTGGGGTACCTGCTCAAAGCCCCCGGGTGGTCACACGACGGAGAGGACAAGCGCTCCGATACCCTCCGGAAGAATCTCGCAGCAAGCTGATCAAGGGCACAACAACAGATACGTTGGAGAACGTCGCTGCGGCCGTAACGACTCACGTTAGGGCGAGACTGTATTTTTGAAACTGCTTGTCAGCTTCGTATCCCAACTTCTCATAAAGCCGCTGCGCGGTTTTATTTGTGTGGGCGGTCTCTAAATCCAACCTCGCAGCGCCCTCTCGGCGGGCAAACTGAGCAGCGGCCGCCATCAAGGCGAGCGCAACACCTTGGTTTCGGCTTTCACCCATAACAAACAAATCGTAGAGCACGAAATAAGGCTTGAGATCCACCGAGCACAAAGCGGGGTAAAGCTGCGTAAAGCCAATAACCGGTGTTGACTGACTATCAACGCCGTCGACTCTCGGGCTCGATGTCCGTTCGGCGAGAAAGATCACGGCTCGATGCTGCTCAAGGTTTTGCTTCAGCCACGCACTGGCCGCTGGTTCATCCGGGTCACAGTCATAAAATTGCCGGTAGGCGTCAAATAACGGTGCCAGCGCATCAACATCTGCGAGCGTCGCTCTTCGACAGGTGAAAACGTGCTCAACGCCCTGCTTGTTTGACATGGGTCGCCTCCTGGGGGTCAAGCCCCTGCCCTACTGAATCATCATCGCACCACTTTGCACGGAACTTTTCAATGGATTGGAGCCCGTACCTGGCATGAGGCCCCGACATTAGGCTTGCGGGGCACCCAGGTTCGTTAGGAAGGCATCGTCAGGCACCGTGCCGAAGCAAGCTCTTATCAAAAGCCGACATACCATCCGTTATTTCAACCTGTAGGTCGCATTTGGGTCTACATTTACCTAGGGCTGTCGGCCGGCAGCCACTTTTAAGGTCTCTTGGAGGCTATTGGGAGCGGCCAACATCGGCTAACGGGAAACCATATGTTTTGGAGATAGAGCCAATGAATACGAAGATGACGCTGACCACGCTACTGTTCTCTGCAGCAATTGCGATGACGTCCACTGCGCAGGCGGGCGCCGGAGACGATCTCATGAAGGCCATGAAGGCCTGCAAAGCAGACAGCAAAGCGGTTTCGGCTGCGCAAAGCATGATCAAAAAACACGGTGGCTCACCGTCGGACAAGCAGGTGGATGACTTTATCGATTCGCTTGATAGCGACGATTTGATCGATTGCATCGACGACAAGCTCGACTAAAAACATCCCTGGGGCCTCAGGGCCCTGTGTTACTGCAGTGCCGGTAAGTCATGATAGAGCGCAAGCGCTTCAGGATTTGCCAGCGCGTCGGTATTTTTTACCTCGACTCCGTGGACGACATTGCGAACCGCTAGTTCCACGATTTTTCCACTTAAGGTTCTCGGAATATCGGCAACGGGAATAATCACCGCCGGGACGTGGCGGTTGGTTGTATTTCTGCGAATAGTATCCCGGATGCGTTCGCTTAGCCCTTCGGTAAAAGCCACGCCCTCCCGGAGAACCACAAACAGGACCACGCGCACATCGTCACGCCACTCCTGACCAATCACAATGCTCTCAAGAATGTCGTCCAGCTTTTCGACCTGCCGGTAGATTTCCGCCGTACCGATACGCACCCCCCCCGGATTGAGCACCGCATCGGATCGCCCGTGAATAATCACGCCGCCCTCGGGGGTGATCTCCCCATAATCTCCGTGACACCACACGTTATCAAAGCGATCAAAGTAGGCCGCGTGATACTTTGCGCCTCCCGAGTCATTCCAAAACCCAATCGGCATGCTGGGGAAAGGCTTGGTGCATACCAATTCCCCTTTTTCACCCGCCAGCGGCCGACCGTCGTCGTCCCAGAATTCCACAGCCATTCCCAGACCAAGACATTGAATTTGGCCCTTGTACACGGGCAGTGTTGGGCACCCGCCGACAAAGCACGAAATGATATCGGTTCCTCCTGCGATAGAAGCCAGGCACACATCGGCTTTGAAATCTTGATAAACGTAGTCAAAGCTCTCGTGGGTCAGCGGTGACCCGGTGGACAGAATTGTTTTGAGAGTTGCTAATTCATGGGTTGTCGCCGGCTTAATAGCAGCTTTCTCAAGCGCACTGATAAACTTTGCACTCGTCCCGAACTCGGTGATCCCCTCGCGGTCAATGGCATCGAGTAAAAGTCCACCCTCCTGGGCAAAAGGCGATCCGTCATAGAGAACGAGGGTAGCGCCACTTGCTAGTCCCGAGACCAGCCAGTTCCACATCATCCAGCCACAGGTCGTGAAGTAGAAAAATACATCGTCCGCACTTATATCGCACTGCAGCTGATGCTCTTTAAGATGTTGCAAGAGCGTTCCGCCCGCGCCATGCACGATGCATTTCGGCACCCCGGTCGTGCCCGAGGAATACATGATGTAAAGCGGATGGTCGAAAGGAAGCTGAGCGAACTCGAGCTCGGTTATCCCACGGTGAGGCAGCAGATACTCTTCGAGCAACCGACCATCGGGGAGTGTCTCGATGTTCGGTTTCGACTCCAGCAGCGGCACCACCACCACACGCTCGATACAAGGCAGGCTTGTCATCAACGCTTCCACCCGATCCAGCACCCCGTGGGGTTTGTGGTTGTACCAGTAGCCGTCCGTGGTAAAGAGCACCTTCGGCTCTGCTTGACCAAAGCGGTCCATGACCCCCTGAAAGCCAAAATCAGGAGAGCATGATGTCCAGACGGCGCCTAGACTCGTTGCCGCCAACATAGCTATCACTGTTTCGGGAACATTAGGCATAAAACCGGCCACTCTATCCCCAGCCTTGACGCCCGTTTCGCGCATCGCCGCCGCCAGCTGCGCTACCTGGCAATAGAGTGCGTCGAAGGTTATCTCCCGGCGCGTCCCATCTTCCAACAGCCCAACAAGAGCGACACCCTGATCACGACGCTTGAGTAAATTCTCGGCGAAATTGAGCCGCGCCTCGGGGAACCAGCGAGCACCCGGCATCTTGTGAGCGTCGGCCACGACTGCGTTGCCCTTGATCGAGGCAACGACGCCACAGAAATCCAAAACCTCTGACCAAAAAGCTTCAGGGCTTTCCACAGACCAACGGTGCAAGCTTGCATAGTCGGGCAGCGACACGCCGTGAGCTCGCTCTGCTTGTTTGGCAAAGCGACTGATGGCTGCCGTAGCAACCCGCTCCGATGAGGGCTCCCAAAGAGGCTTCAATGGCTCTTTCATAACAAGAAGAGTGTCCTTAGCGATCTTTCGTCAGGGTTCGTGCGTCAACGGTCGTGCATCGACTCGCGGCGGGTTCGAAGCGTGTCATGCGCGTCGAGATTCGAAAATGCAGAGAGACGATCATGGGATGGTGCATCCACAACGGTTTGATCTGGCTTTGGCGCCGCTCGTTGCGACCCTGCTTCGGGTCCGGGCCTAAACTGAAACAGCACAAAAATAAGCGCGCCATAAACAATAAGGATCTTCCCGACAAGCGCATAGATCACGGTGTCGGGGTGTACTGCTTGCAGATAATCTGCGATATCCTGATACAGCAATGACGTTACCCCAGCAAAAAGCAGCACCGCCGTGATACGAAATACCTTTTGTTTGTATTTACCCAGAAAGTAAAGCAACGCTGAATATTTGATCATTCGAAACACTGACATCTCAAATGCCTATGTTGATGCCCAGTAAAAGAGCCGCGACACCAAACCCTTTCCAGCCAATGCCTGACCAAATCTCGCGCTCTTTTTCAGCGACCAGATATTCGAGCTCATCATCGGCATAACTCGCCTCGGAACGCCCGGCATGAATCATATCCTTGCGCACCGCGGCGATCGCGCGATCGCGCAGACGTTGCCGGAGTACCATGGGCATCCGAAGCTTGCGTTGTTTTTTTTGTTCCATCATCCAAACCCAGAGCTAAGAGATCAAGGACGCGGCCAGTATAGACCCGCCGACAAAAATAGCGAGAGCACACAGGCAGCGCTTTCTTTGGTACCGTAGTCGGGAGATTGCCTTCAGGTAATGGCATAGGGCGACTCGACCTTGGCAGTCTCCGCCAATCTGTGAAGCCTGATAAAACCCGTCATTCGCCTTTGTGGGGGAGCAGCACATTGAAGATCGTAGTAGCGGGAGCCACAGGGCTCGTCGGGCAAGCGGTGGTGCAAGCGGCCCTTGATCGGAACTGCGAAACCATAGCAATTGGCCGCAGATCCAGCACCCTAGCAAGTCAGAACATCGACGTAGATTTCCGCAACCTCCCCGAACTTCCGGCGGCGGACGTTGCCATCTGTGCCCTCGGCACGACCATCAAAAAAGCTGGGTCGAAGCGCGCATTCAAGGCCGTGGATTACGATGCAGTGATGGCGTTTGCCAATGCTGCGAAAGCTGCGGGGATCGAGCATTTTATTGTGGTTACCGCCGTGGGCACCAACGCGGACTCTAAAGTCTTTTATTCTTCGGTGAAAGGTTTGGTGGAGCGTGACTTGGAAGCGATAGGGTTTTACCGACTCGACATCGTGCAACCGGGCCTTCTCATCGGGGAGCGAGCCGAAAAAAGATTCGTGGAGGAAATACTCCAAGGCGCCGCTCCCGCCATAGATTTTTTTATGCGGGGCCCCTGGCGGCGTTACGCCAGCATTACAGCTGTGCAGCTCGGCGAGATCTTAATCAACCTTGCTGAACAGACGGCACCGGGATCGTTCCGCCATACCCAAGCCAACTGGTCCAGGTACGCCGAGTAAACGAAAACACTCGGCAAGGAGCACGTTGCTTCGACGAAAGCGCTTCAGTTTACCGTTCTCTTGTACTAGGGTGCGGTTATCTTGAGGAGATCGGCTTATGGGCACCATCGAATGGATCTTAGGTTTTGTCGCGATCGCGGCACTGTGGCTTTTCTTGCGGGCCTTTAAAAAAGGCGTTCGTTACTGGGCGCAGTCCTCCCCCGGACACGAAGAAGACTAACCCCCTGCAACTGCTTAAGGTCCTCATGTCCTTGTGCCCAAAATGGTTGCTCGCCACCCTAGCCTGCGCTATTTTTTTTCTGGCCGGGTGCAGTCAGGTTGTCGACAAATCTGGTCAACCGCTCGAGGCCCAACTTGGTGCCACCGAGCCGCCGTATTTTCCGCAGTGCGTGGCGCGAGAAGACGGCACCTTCCATCAACGCCGGCTAGATCGAACAAATTCATTTCGAATCGACACCGGTAAGTCGCCCGTCATCGACGATAGCTGTGCTGAGACCGAACCGTAACGCGCCTGCAAGACTGAGCGCACGAGAACCCGACCCTTTCGTGGGGCCCATCATTTCGCCAAGGTAACTAAGGTCTTGGCGCGAACTCGTTGTTTTTTGTCGGCATTGAAGCTGACGCAGTCAGCATTTCGGTTCACGGTGGCTTCAAACAACCTATCAAATGCCATGGAGTAACTGTTATGAAAAGCTTATTAGCTTCGTTGATCGCCGTGCTGTTGTTGTCTGCGCAATCGGGCGTTGCGGAGGAAACCGCAGAAGGACCGGAGATGCTTGGCTTTTACCACTTTTATGCACCGGACCCTGGAGCTGTTGTTGCTGCCATGGATAAGTTCTGGGCATCGGATTGCGGCAAAGAGTATCCCGCCGAGGTCGCGCTCGCAGCAGAGGTCTTCAACGGGGGTTACGCCTCGAGCCACTTTGTCTTGAACACCTTCCCCAATGCAGCCGCACAGGAACAGGCGGCCAGTATTCTTATGAGTTGCCCCGATGGCAGAGTGTTTCTGGAAGACCTTCAGTCCGCCGGAGTTGTTCCCACTACACAGTATCTTGGCTTTCACGCTGCCGAGGGCGGTAACTGGCGCGAGGATATGGCTTTTGCCAAATTCGACATCGTTGTTGAGGGGCAAAATCAAGGCCTTTACGTAGGCGCCTGGCAAAAGATGATGGCTGGTGTGCTTGAGGATATCGATGTGAGCTCTTACGGCATTGGTGCGGTCGTCTTTGGCAACGACAAGTTCAGTCATTGGGTCTATGTCGGCGCTCCAACCTCAACCGCATTGGCCGCAACCCAGCAGGCGTTGCTCACGCATCCTGACTTTCAAACATTTTTGAAAGAGGCCGGTGGGTTACGCACTAACGTCAACACTACGCTGGTACAAATTTTAAAAGGCTACTCACATGACTAAGGTGTCTTGACCTAGAGGGGTGTCGCCTTAACGTGGCTACCCCACTGCAAGAAAAGACAACACAACCTAGCTTCAAAACGAAGCCATACGTTAAACAAAGGGGAGAACAATGAAACACTTATTTATAGCATTTCTGATTGGTTGGGCGGGATTTACTTTGGCGGAGGACGCAGCCGAGCCCAATTGGTCCAAGTTCCAAGCTAACTTCTATTTTAAATGCACGGTTGCACCCGACTGTATCCAAGCCTATGGAGATCTGATGTCGGCGCCAGAAATAGAAGAAAATAAGTTCGAAGCCGCGCTTTATGGAATGGCTCACAACGGCTGGGACGATGCTACTCATGTCATGCGGTTTTACTTCAAGGATGCCAATGAATACATGAAAGCAGGGCAGGTTTTCTCATCCTCCCCAGCCATGGCGAAGTTTTTGGCGTCGGGACGCGAAGCAGGTAATGAGGCTCAGTATCAAACCCTGACCACCCATACCATCATGGAAGGTAATCCCATGGGAACAAGAGCAAGCCTGCGCTGGAGTATTAAAGTTACTGATCCAGCTACTTTTGTTCCCGCTTGGTCCAAGATGGCTGCGGCGCTGGCAGAAAAGCCATGGGGCGGTAAAGCATACGGTCTGCAGACCTACTACCTCGGCAATCTAGGAACCATAACCCACGACATCTGGGTGGCGTTTAACTCCCCGGCGGAAGCGCTCGTATTTTTGGAGGAATTTCCCAAAACCTCAGAGTGGCAGTCCTATAACGAGGATGTGGTTGGCGCGGTAAGCCTGGTTCGCTCTTACATGGAAATGACAGCCATCAGTTTGAACGAGGACTAACATTTCGGGATTCCTTATGCCCGGGTCATACAAGGGGCTTTCTGTCAGTTCCCCGCAGCAAGCCCAAATTGCTCAGTCAAAACTTTGATAGGTTTTCACAAGAGCGTCTTGGTGGCCCGGCCTTAATACCTCAATTAAGTGCAACGGCACGTCCCCTGCATTATGAATTCTGACCTGAGTATTACGGGGTATGACGAAGCCATCATCTTTTTGAAACAAAACCAGCGAATCTTTAAATTCCAGGCCTAGAACACCGCTAATCACGATGCCTCTCAGTTCATAGCCCAAGGCCACAATGGGCTCTGACCAACCGATTGGGGCCAGCATTTGATTCAAGCCAAGATCTTGATCCGTCGAATAATCTAGAATGGTCCGCTCGACGTTATCCTCAATTTTTATGGTTTTGGGCGTGACAAGCCGAGTGCTTTCAGCCGGTAACTTTATCGAGGTCATCAACAAGCTAAATAGTATTAACCACTTCATTTTCCTGATCCACAACCAGTTCTTCTCCGATAATAAGACAGCAAGCCTCCACTGGAAATGCTCAGATGGGACGCTTCGTTTAACGGTGGCCATGGAGGTGGATTCAAATCATGAGTACGACTACCCACAGATCCCGTTGAATCTGCAACAGCCGACAACCTTCTGGCTCAAGGTGCGTGTATAGCTTTATCTCTGCAGACAGAACCACCTTAAAACGACCATCACAAGCGGAGAACGGTACGCCTAAAAATGAGCAAGTCCGCCCCACGGGAGGGGCCAATTCCCGACAATCAACGCCAGATAAACTAATCCTGATATGCTAACCACCCATCCATCAGCACTGGCACGCAATATGAAAGCTGAACTTCAAGAAGTGATGAACATGTTGCGGAAGCATCAAGGAGCGATCGACTTCAGTAATGCGCCAATAGCTGAACGAGAAGAGCTAGCGACTGATGTGGCAGGCATTATGGATGCTCTATTCGAAGTGATGAAGAAACTACCCGATGAGTAATCTAGGCAAATATATCTTCCCCAAATCGAGCCTATTGCACGTAAATGCCGGGTAGTCCGTTGCCGAGTTGCCGCCCGAGATATCAAGACCGACTGATTTATACAGAGATATTCGAGAGCGAATGGAGCTGGCGAGAGGAATCGAACCCCCGACCGGCTGATTACAAATCAGCTGCTCTACCTACTGAGCTACGCCAGCGTCGGGATCACAAACACGACCGTGTTTATGAGGAGCGCGATTGTCCCGATATCTCGAGCCGAGGTCAAGTTATGGCGCGGAAACCGTGAGCTCAAGCCCTTCAAGTACAAGATGCGGCCGCCATTCAGCGCGCACTCCGAGATCGAGCAGCGCCTGACCATCGCCGCCGGTCAGTATGGACCCATAGTGGGGATAGCGCGCTTGAAGCGATGTAACCGCCCCTACCAAGGCCGTCCAGGTGCCGGACACCACGCACGCGGCGGTGGACCGCCCGGCCTCTAAGCTTGTCGGCTGGATGTCGTCGTAGCGAATACGCTGGGTATCACGCCGTAACGCTGCCTCCATCAGTTGGCTGCCTGGCATGATGAACCCGCCCTCGTGTTCACCCTGTGGGTTGATCACATCGCAGGTCAGCGCCGTGCCGGCATCGAAGACCAGCAGTGCTTCGCGGCGTGGCACCCACGCACCTACCAATGCCAACCAGCGATCCACTCCCATACGATGGGGTTCTGTGTAGCTGTTTTTAATGCCAAAGCCCGCCGCCGGGGTCTGACAAAATTCCAGGCTGCCGGTTACCTTGGCGCTAATAGCTGCCGCCAATTCCGCATTGAAGCTCTCATCGGCGACGCTGGCTATTAAGATCGTATCCACAGCGAGGGGCTCGGTGGTGCTCGTGTGCCAATCTCGATCCATGGCGATCGCCGTGATTTGTTCGACGATGGCCTCAGGGTCTCTGGCACATCGCTCGACCACGTCAAATCCCGACCCGCCAACACCAAGCTTCGCCGATGAATTGCCGACATCAATGAATAGGCTTTTCATACCGGTTGCTCCTTTCTAACCGACGCGTCACCGGCAAAAACCGGCTCGATTCCCTCGGCCGTCCGCAGCAGCAATGCCCCGGTATCGTCTACACCACAGCCAACGCCGGTCAATGTTTGTCCCCCGCTAATAGTAACGGCCACATCCCGCAGCAGGTCCCGCGCTTGCCATCGCTCGCGCCAGGCACTAAAACCACCAGCCTCCCAGGCCTGCAGCAAATCAACCAAGGCCTCGATAACGCAGGCCGCCACATTGTTTCGCGGCACATCGCGGCCCACATGGGAGCTGAGATCCGCCACTGGCTGATCGACCTCTGTATCCAGGGGCATGATATTGAGACCGACACCGATCAACACAAGCGAACGCTGTTGACCGTCGGTCAGTGTCTCGACCAGCACTCCGCCGCATTTCCGGCCGTCAAGATACATATCATTGGGCCACTTCAGCTGCATGTCGACACCGAACACCTTTTCCAGGGATTCCGCCACAGCGGCTCCCACCGCCAGGCTTATTCCAGCGAGACTTCTGGGGTCAGGGTCGCAGCTCCATGCAAGGGTGAGCGCCAAATTTTTACCCTTGGGGGTATGCCACACCCGCCCCAGTCGCCCCTTCCCCTGTGTTTGAGATTCCGCCAACAAAACGTGGCCATGCAACATGTCCTGCATGGCGCGTTGCCTAAGTACCTCATTGGTCGACGTGACTTCTTCTGCCACCTCGACAACAACCACAGACCGGGTGCTAGCGGCTAATCGGGTACTTAACACCTCCACGTTGAGAGGATCAGTGATCGCAAACATGCGCCGGCCACTCCACTCCTGTTCTCGCCTCACCTGTTTTTATAACCGCTCTTTCAACCACGGCAGTCCCAATCAATGCGCTGTCGCTAACCACACCTCACGACCCTCCTGTAGGCGTCCGGTCAAACGTGTCTGACGGATATCCAAGATCACGCAGGCCAACTCAAAAATCAACCGCTGACGTGGGCCGCCGTTCCGTCTAAGCTTCACATCATGAGCGACGAAAATTCCAGGCCAACCACCCTCGCAGCAGCCCAGCCCTCTGCTCTGCAGAGAAATACCCGCTTGATCGCGATGGTGGTTGCGCTGGCCGCCGGTATCATACATGTGGCTGGACTTTGGTATGCATCTCTCGATGAGGGACTCCTTCTCGACGCGGGTCGAGGAATGATCTTGATACTCCTCAGCTTGGGCTTGATGGGAACCGCCCGCCTGAGTCTGGTGCTGTCAATCCTACTTGCGTTGACTGGCTTGGTGACCTTGATCGCCAACCCGGTGGGTGCTCGGCTTGTCAATTGGCTAGAGCTGATGCTTCTGATTTCGGCCGCGAGCGCGCTCACGCTCCAGCTGACAAGGTCGTAAAGGCCGTGGCGCTGTTCTCCGAGCCCCTAATTCTGTTCACCGCGCTGCTGTGCGGCATGGCCAGTCGGGCACTTGGTTTCCCGGCACTCATTGGCTACCTCGCGGCGGGCTTTGTCCTGCATGAACTCAACCTCGAGGTGGGGCCAGTGCTGCTAACACTGGCCGACATCGGGATTACGCTGCTGCTGTTCACCATTGGACTCAAGCTAGAGCCCAAAAGATTGCTGGCCGCACAGGTCTGGGGATCCACGCTGGTTCATATGGCGATAACGCAGGCGGTGATGCTGCTTATTCTGCTCGGTCTGACGCATTGGCTACCGGCTCTTGCACTAACCTGGCAAAGCGCTGCCCTGATCGCTTTCGCTTTGACGTTCTCAAGCACGGTCTTTGTCATTCAGACCACCCAAGAAAGAGGTGAGTTGCAATCCGATTACGCCGTACTGGCGATTGGCATACTGATCATTCAGGATTTGGTGGCGGTGGCTTTCCTCGCCCTATCAGCGGGCAAAACGCCACAGTGGTATGTGCTGGGCATGCTGCTACTTTTTCCCTTGCGACCACTCATACTGCGGCTCCTCAGTATTGCCGGCTATGGCGAATTGCTGACGCTGGCCGGTCTGGCGGTGGCAATAGGCTCGGCACAGGTTGCTGAAGCCGTTGGTCTCAAGGGTGATCTCGGCGCCCTTATTGTCGGTGCGATTTTGGCAGGGCACCCCAAGACAAAAGCACTGGCGCACAACCTCATTCAGCTCAAGGATCTTTTTTTGGTTGGCTTTTTCCTGTCGATTGGCCTTGGTGGTTGGCCATCACCGCTGCTCATAGGCGTGGCGGTTTTTCTAGGGCTTTTGGCGGCCGCGAAGCCGCTGCTGTACTTCCCATTGATGACCCGTTTTCACACCACCCCGCGAACTGCGGTTCTCGCGGCGGGTTCGTTAGCCAATCACAGTGAGTTTGGGCTAATCGTAGTGTCGGTTGCGGCGGGGCTCGGTTGGGTTGCCGCCGACTGGAGCGCCGCGCTGTCAATTGCCGTTGCCGTTAGCTTTGTGGTGGCTTCTCCGATCAGCCGATCAACTCATGACTTTTATCGACGACATCGTCATCAGCTTTTGAAGTGGCGCTCGGGAAAGCTCGTCGACAGCTACGAATCCACCGCCGATGTTTCGATTATCATTTTGGGAATGGGGCGAGTCGGCACAGGCGCCTATGAAGCCCTCGCCCCGCGTTATGGCCACCAGGTTATGGGGGTTGAGGCATCGCGCACAAAAGTCGTTGCGCATGTAGATGCCCAGCGACGTGTCATTTGCGCTGATGCTTCGGATCCTGATTTTTGGTCTCGCATCCAGTTTGCCAACCTCACACTGGTGATGCTGGCGCTGACCAACCACCCCGAAAATTGTTTGGTGGCAGAGCTCTTACGGAGCATGGGCTATCGAGGAAAGATCGCTTCGATCGTACGCCATGAAGAGCATGCGGAGGAGCTCTCTGAGCTCGGCATATCGGCATTCAATCTGTACGGGCAAGCAGGTACCGGCTTCGCGGCTCATGTCGAAGAGGCGTTGTTAGATGAACCACCCCCACCCCCTCGGAGCCTTAGCCAATGAAATGCGCCCCCGAACAAACCATAACTGCCGTGTGTTATCAGAGTCCTGTTGGTCCGCTTGTGATCGAGGCACTGCCCACCGCCCTCACCGCCATTCACTGGCCAGACCTTAAGGCCAATTCGGCAGGTACGGCGGAAAAGCATGCTCTGCCCACCCTTTTGAAAAAGACCCTGTCGCAATTAGATGAATATTTCGCGGGGACGAGAAAAGCGTTCGACCTACCGATAGCCCCTGCAGGGACCGGGTTTCAAACACAGGTGTGGCAAGCACTTGGAGACATCCCCTGGGGGAACACGCTGAGCTACGGACAAGTGGCGCACAGTATCGAGAAACCCAAGGCCGTGCGCGCCGTGGGCCGCGCTATCGGCGCTAACCCCATACCCATCATCATTCCCTGCCACCGGGTTATTGGGTCAACCGGAGCGCTTACCGGTTTCGCCGGCGGACTGGAGCGCAAAAGGTGGCTGCTGAAGCACGAAGGCTACCCCGTTATCTAGCCGTAGAGTCACCCGGCGCTTAAAATCGTCAGGCGTTTAAGTCGGGAATCATGTCGTCACGAAGCCGTTCGATGACATCCTTGAGTCGCAGTTTCTCTTTTTTCAATCGCTGAATGAGTAGCTGATTCTGATAAGGCTGGCTCTGCAGGTTGATAATTTTCTCATCGAGACTGCGATGGCGGGCTTGCAGTGTCATGAGACGCATTGCGGGCGTCATCTCATGATTAGCCGCATCGCTGTTGTTGCCGTCTCGCATAGTCCGCTCTCACCTCGCAGTACCGCGCAAATTACCCGCTGGGCGCATGTTCCACAAGCCGCCCAGCTTATAAATCATGTTCCAGAGCCAGTAACAAAGGCAACCACTGCTCACCCCCTCGGCTGGTCGCAATAAAACGCCGAACCAACAGAGAGTCCCGTGAGTTGTACTGAATGGGATTTCCCCACAAATCGACCACAATCCCGCCGGCGGCCCAGACGAGGGCGTCCCCTGCCGCCACGTCCCACTCATAGCACGGTGAGGTGCGTGGATACACATCGGCGCTGCCCTCAAGGAGCGCACAAAACTTAAGTGCCGAGCCCGCGTTGTGACGGCTTACCACCTTTCCCGTCGTCTCCAGGTGTGTTCTCACGGCGGCAACCCGATCGGGGTGGTGCCGTTCGCTCGCCAAAAATCGAATGCCCTCTTCCGGCATTGGCTGTGCTTCAAGCGGCGTCAGCGCTAGATAATTCACTCCTTGGCAACGCCATAAGCCCACCGTAGGTAGGCCCAGATAGCAAAGACCCTCCATAGGCACAGCAATGACCCCGAGGACCGGACGGGAGTCACGGACAAGTGCGACATTAATCGTAAATTCACCGGTGCGACCAATGAACTCCTTGGTGCCGTCGAGGGGGTCGACCACCCAGCAGGCTGGCCATTGCCTTCTGGCGGCAATATCGGCCTCCGGAGACTCCTCGGACAACACCGGAATATCAGGGCTTAATTGCGCCAGTCCCTGGCTGAGCTGTTCATGAGCCGCCTTGTCAGCAGCAGTGACCGGACTTTTATCTGCCTTGCGCTCCACAGAGACCTTCTCAGTCTTGTTATAGTGACTCAAGATCGTGTCACTGGTACTGGCCATCAGGGACAACAGCGTTTTGAGCGCGCCAGGCTGCAAGCCCAAGTCTGTTGAAAACATGGGCGCGGCGGGCTGGGTTAAAAAATCGGCATACATGAAGGAAGAGTAACACTGACAATGGCACTGGTAGTGGCGAAGGATCGAAAAATTCAGTCCATAGATTGGGCACAAATTAATACCGTGCTCTTGGATATGGATGGCACCCTGCTAGACCTTCACTTCGACAACACCTTCTGGCTGTATACCATCCCACAGCACTATGCTTCTCGGAATCAACTGAGCTTGCAGGAAGCGAACGACTACCTTACGCCAATCTTCAAAAGCCAAACTGGTAAGTTGAACTGGTATTGTCTCGACTTCTGGTCGTCCACCCTCGGCTTTGACATCGCGTCCCTGAAGCGTGAAGTCGCCGCCGGCGTCAGCTGGCGACCCCACGCCGAAACGTTCTTGCGGAGACTTCGGGCGAGTCACTGTGAGGCAATTCTCATTACTAACGCCCATCCCGACACACTCGCCATCAAACTGGACCAGCTAGCCCTCGGTCCGTGGCTCGACAAGCGCTTTACATCACACGAGTTTGGCGCACCCAAGGAGGATCCAGCTTTCTGGGTTCACCTCCAGCGCAATCATCCTTTTGATCCAACGAAAACCCTGTTCGTTGATGATTCGGAACACGTTCTCGCCGCCGCGGAAAAGTACGGCATTCACCACTTGGTTACCCTGCGTCAGCCCGATAGCCAACAGCGACCGAGAACAAGCACCCGCTACCCATCAATCCAACACTTTGATGAGATATTTGCAGGACTCCCAGACCATGCCTGAGTCATCCGAGCGCAACAAGGTACGGGTCGATAAATGGTTGTGGGCCGCCCGGTTTTTCAAGACACGCAGCCTCGCCAAAAGTGCCATCGAGGGTGGCAAGGTGCACCTCGAGGGTCTACGCGTCAAAGTCAGTAAAGAGCTGGCGGTCGGTGATCAGCTGACGATTCGGCAGGGCTGGGATGAAAAGGAGGTGGTTGTCGTCGCCCTGAGCACCGAGCGGCGCAGTGCCCAAATCGCCCAAACACTCTATGAGGAGACCCCCCGTAGTTTGGACAGACGCTTGCGGGAGCAAGCCGCGCGAAAAGCCGCCGGATCAATGGCGAGACCAGATCATCGACCCGATAAGCACGCTCGGCGGGAGCTCAATCGCCTGCGTCGGTTTAGCTATTCAGAATCAAATTCCGACTGAGGCCTGCTTGACCCCTGCCTGAGATATGCACTTTTTATTACCGAAAGAGCGTAACTAAGCTTGGATACGGCCCAGCGTCACACGATTCCTACCGCCACTCTTACTCGCATACAACGCCCGATCCGCAGCTGCTATCAATTCACTAATGTCGCTACCTCTATCGGGAATGTAAGACACCACACCGAGCGACACTGTCACGCAGGACGCGACTTTCGATTCGCTATGGGCAATGGCAGCAGCCTCAATACGCTCCCTGACTAGATTCGCCGTCTTCATCGCGTCGTCGCTCTCCGCCCCAGGGAGAACCAGTAAAAACTCTTCACCACCCATTCTTATCGCCGCTTCTCCAGCGCGACCCGTCGTAGAGATGAGAACTTCGGCTATTCGCTGAAGCACTCGGTCACCTGAAGGGTGACCATAGGTATCGTTATATTGCTTAAAGCTGTCAACGTCGATCGCAACCACTGCCAACGAAACATGTGTTCGCTTGGCGCGCTCGAGCTCTAGCTCTAGTAGCTGATTACCGCCCCGCCTATTTCGCAAACCCGTTAGCTCATCAACGGTTGCTATCTCAGCTAATTGATCTCGCAACTGCTGAAGCTGAAAGTTTCTCACTTTGAGATTTTCGCTCAAAGTAGAAAATTCCTGATTCATCGCCTGTCGCTCAAGGTTTGATTTTGTCAACTCACTAAATGATTGGCTGACCCAATAACCCACAAATAACAACACGCAGGTCAGACCCACAAGTGATAATGACATCAGTGCATTAAAAGGGCGTTCGTCGAATTGCCAAGAGAGTAAAAAAGCAATAGGAACGAGTGTAGACAACAACCAGCATTGATAAACAATCCGCACGGCTGAAATTACTGCCATCGTGGTGACTGCCATGATGGTGACAAGTAACAACAGGAAGTAAAAGCTCATATCGGGTAGCTGGGGCTCAAGCCAAACCACGCTGAGTGCCCATGCACCGCCATTGACCACTGCACCCACAGTCAACTGGATTTCGGTGCGCGCAGGCCGATCTATGAAGCTTTTTTGACGCATCGCGCGACTAATCTGAATAATTTGAAGAGCGCTAAGCAAGGACATTGCCATCCCCCAGCCGATCAGTAATTGCGTGTCTACTTGAAACCAAACCAATCCAAAAACAGCGAAAACGGCCAGCATTTGCACACCGGGCAGGCCGAAGCGGCTATGTCGCAGCTGCTCCGCAAGCAGCAATGACTGGAGGTTTTTTAAATCGACTTTTTGTTGATAGAGCATCCGAAAAACCTGCCAAAGACCCAGAGCAGTCCACCACCGTTTTGAGCAGAGTACCACCTGTACTACTATGCTCACCACAGGCCACCCAATGTGTGCTGGAAGCAGGCAAGCCGATGGAAAAAGAATACCCGAAACTTGGCACCCTCAATATTGTCCTGATTGTCATCGTTTTATCTCTGCCGCTCATCGCATTGATGGCAAAGCAACTCTCGATAACCACCAACCCGTTATCAAGCGATTGCGGCGACGTCACCCGCGAACTTGAGGCGCAGGACATTGCTTATGCTGGAGCTACCGGGTCAATACTTATTCTGGGACGAGATTCGCTGATTCGATGGCCTCATGGCGCCAATTCGCCCTGGCAAACAGATGCCATGATCAAAGCCTCACGCCTGTTACATCCAGCGGCGGTCGCAGCCTGTTTTCAGCGACTGGTCGCTCATTACCAGCCCACCACAACCCTACTACTACTCGAGCCACAGGATATTCTCGCCGGGTCAGAGCGGACCTTGATGGCTTTGGAAGCTATCGCTGCAAGCCGCACCTATTGGTCATCCTCACCGCGATTCGTGGTGGCCCTCCCGTTTCGGGGACCCCGTTTTCGACCCGGGGCGTCGCAGTGGTCACAATTCGAGCAGGCTATGAACGCTATCGAGGGCTTTTCCGGGCTCGAGATACTCGATCTAAACAGTGCGCTACTTGATGACAGGGGAGCTCCAGAAGCTGATTTCTACTGGCCCGATGGCAAAACTCCTTCGCGAGAAGCGTACCAAGCGATCTTCCCCATGCTGGCTCAGGCGCTGGGGTTGAAGTAGGCAGAAACCTGATATCGTTTTCGGCGATGAATAGGGTATGATCGAGCGATGATCGAGACGTTTCCTCAACACAAACCCCTAACACCGCTGCTGGAAAACGTTCAGGCCGATCTCGCTGCGTTGCGATCCATGTCCGAACAGGATTTGGTACACCTCGCCGACGAAATCCGTCAGTTCATGTTGTATTCGGTGAGTCAAACGGGGGGGCACTTTGGCGCGGGACTGGGCGTTGTCGAGCTCACCGTTGCACTTCATCACGTGCTCAACACGCCGGAAGATAGAATCGTCTGGGATGTGGGCCATCAAACCTACCCTCACAAAATCATCACGGGGCGTGCTGATCGCATGCACACGATGCGACAAGCCGGCGGCCTGTCAGGATTTCCAAAGCGGACAGAGAGCGAGTTCGATACCTTTGGGGTTGGCCATAGCTCAACCAGCATTTCAGCCGCGATGGGCATGGCGGTGGCCGCGGGTCGGCTGACCCCTACCCGGAAGGTTGTCGCCGTCATCGGCGATGGCGCAATCACTGGCGGCATGGCTTTCGAAGCGCTTGCTCACGCGGGTCATGTACGACCCAACCTGTTAGTGATCCTAAATGACAATCAAATGTCGATCGGGCACAACACCGGCGGTCTGGCCACCTACTTCGCAAAAATATGGGCCAGTCCCACCTACATCTCGTTTCGAGAAGGCTCCAAACGCATTCTTGAGCACGTTCGTACCGCTTGGGACATCGTCAAAAAAACCGAGGAGCAGATGAAGAGCCTGGTTGCACCAGGCATGATGTTTGAAGAGCTAGGCTTCAATTACATCGGCCCCCTCGATGGCCATGACTTACCGCTGATGGTCCAAACTCTCGAGGCGATGCTGCAATTACAGGGACCGCAGCTATTACACATTCGGACGGTGAAAGGAAAGGGATTCACCCCGGCCGAGACCGATCCGGTCGGTTATCACGCCATCAACAAAATTGAAGCGAAACCTGCTACCCCAGCGAATGACCGCCCCAAACCGCCTAAATACCAAGATGTTTTTGGACGCTGGCTTTGCGACTTGGCGGCGAAAGATGGGCGACTCATTGGTATTACCCCGGCCATGTGCGAGGGCTCGGGCATGGTGCACTTTTCCAAAGAGTTCCCAGATCGCTACCACGACGTGGCCATTGCCGAGCAGCATGCGGTGACGCTCGCCGCCGGTATGGCATGCGACGGACTGAAGCCGGTGGTCGCTATTTATTCCACTTTTTTACAGCGCGCCTACGATCAACTGATCCACGATGTAGCCCTCCAAAATCTTGACGTCACCTTTGCCCTCGATCGGGCAGGACTTGTCGGTCAGGATGGCGCAACACACCATGGTGTCTTTGATTTAAGCTACCTGCGCTGCGTGCCCAACATGGTCATTGCCTGCCCCTCGGATGAGAATGAATGCCGACAGCTGCTCTATACGGCCTATCAACATCAGGGCCCAGCAGCCGTTCGCTACCCCCGTGGGGAGGGCACCGGTGCGCTGGTCGAAGAGACTATGACAGAGTTGCCTATCGGCAAAGCAGTTGTAATTCGCGAGGGCAAGTCAGTCGCTCTGCTGAACTTTGGGGTGTTGCTGACAGAAGCGAAAGTAGCCGCTGACCAGCTCGATGCGACGCTGGTCGATATGCGGTGGGTAAAGCCCCTCGACGAAGCGACCGTTGCCGCCATCGCCCGGGGGCACGATCTACTGATTACGGTCGAAGAAAACGCCCTTGCGGGGGGCGCCGGAAGTGCTGTAGCGGAATTTCTATCCCGCGAGAAAATCCGTTGTGA
>Ga0181553_10001337_pt1 | contig 21873 bp, 37 predicted proteins | sample 011ome_17_FD_133753 | JGI IMG/M metagenome (GOLD analysis project Ga0181553, IMG submission 133753) | Coastal salt marsh microbial communities from the Groves Creek Marsh, Skidaway Island, Georgia - 011502XT metaG (megahit assembly) | ecosystem: Environmental > Aquatic > Marine > Intertidal...
CAAAAATCATGAAAAAATTAATATTACTATTATTACTAGTTACACCTTTAGCACAAGCACAATCTCATGCTAAAGGTACTGGAATTGTAACTCATGTTGAACATAATTATATTAATGTGACCAATAAAGTAAAAACAAATATATGTGAACCAGTCAATGTTCCTATTTACGGAGATGGAAACGGCAATCCAGTTGTTGGAGCAATTATTGGTGGAGTAATTGGAAGTCGTTTTGGTGGAGGTGATGGCAAAACTGCAGCAACTGTAATTGGCGCAATTGCTGGTAGCGAAATGAGTCGTAATTCTAATCGAGAAATTATTGGATACAAAACTGAAGAACATTGCAGAACTCAAGTTTCGTATGTAAATGAGAAAGTGAACAATGGATACACAATTCATTATATGTTCAATGGATTTGATTTAACTACAACTTCAGATAGACCATATAATGTTGGCGATGAAATTCAACTAAATTTACAAGTTTTTCCGTTAAAGTGATATAAATAAAACTGAGATGCGGAATGTTCCGGTCTCTTTTAACTAACCTTGCTTAATATAAGGAGGTCATTAATATGACAAGTGTAAAGCAACTATTCCCACGTGCCTCATTCGTAGGCTTCGATCATTTGTTAGCAGAGCTAGATCAAGTGGCTCGACAAGCAAACGATCACTATCCACCTCACAATATTCTTAAAGTATCACCTGAAGAATACGTCATTGAACTAGCAGTCGCTGGATTCAAGCGTTCTGACATTGATATTGAGGTAAACGATAGAACTCTAACTGTACGTGGAGAGCAAAACCAAACCGACAATGAATATATCCATCGTGGTATTTCGTCAAAACGGTTTGTAAGAACTTTCAGATTGTCTGAGTACGTACAAGTACAAGGAGCAAATCTAACTGATGGAATCCTGTCAATTGAATTGAAGGTAGTACTACCAGAAGAAAAGCGGCCCCGTAAAGTTAGTATCAATTATAACAACGAGGTAATCACACATGACACAAATCAAAAATCTTCTCAGTTACTTACAGAAAATGTTGAGTAGCACTATTGATAATATGGTACAAGCACGCCAAAAACAAGTTGAAGCTTATTTAGCTCGATCTGTTGACTTGGCTGACTTGGAAAGACGGATGAGAGAAATCAGTAAGCCTGGTATTCAGGCACCACACTGGTAATATATAATATATGAGTTGAGGAGCATCTCATACAAAACAAAAGCTCCGCCTTAAAACACACAACACAGGAGAACTAATATGTTCACACCAAACTTTTATATCGATCAATTCCAAGCAACAAAGAAAATTGTTGCAGATCAAATCTTCAAAGACCAACCTGAATTACAAGTAGTTGCTGTCAATTTTATTGATACACAGACACTATTTGCTAAAATGATAGTGGATAACAGCATCACTGTTAATAAACTTATCTGGGCTAAATTGACTGAGAGGACTACATAATGAGTAACAAAAACCCTTTTGAAATTCGTCAAGATGTTTTAGCAATGGCTAAAGATTACATGGACAAACAATGGGAAATGAACTATATGTTTAGCCAGCAACTGTTTGAACAAGGTAAGAAAACAGCCGAAGAAATGCAATCTGTATTGAAGCCTTACAGTATGGATGAATTGATGAAAAAGGCTCAAGAAATGTATGCCTTTGTCGCTAAGAAAGACTAATGGCTTTGTTGATGAGGGCTTCGGCCCTCATCTTAATTAAATAATGGAAATAATATTATGATTAAATTATTACGACTAACTTCTGGTGAAGAGATTATTGCTGAAGTATCTGAAGTATCTGGTGGATATACAATTGAGGATGTTTCAATTTTACTTCCAACTGAAAATGGAATTGGTCTTGCTGATCTAATGCCATACTCAAAAATGAATCAGCAAAAGACATTCATCAAAGAATCTTCGGTCTTATTCGTTACAGAACCGGTTGATGGTTTAGCAGATCAATATAAGTCTATTCACTCAAAGATTTTTACTCCTACTAGAAATATTGTCTCTTAATGGTGTACAATTATACGAATTTGTTGTATAATAGTTATATTAATTATGGAGATAAGCTTTGGAATTTTACACGAACGTAGCTAGATACGGAAACACTCTTCTTTACCGTGGTTATAAAGATGGCCACAAGTTTGAAGATCGAATTCGATTTACACCTACACTATATCAAGCAGATCCTGCTGGAACCGCGTATACTATGGACGGTATTCGTGTGTCTCCACGTTTGTTTGATACAATGCGAGAAGTAAAAGACTATACCCAACAATGGAAAAATGTTGGTGGTGCCGATAAAAAGTTGTATGGCAATACAAACTTTATTACACAATTCATTCAAGAAAAATTCCCCGACAATATAGACTTTAATCGTGACCTGGTCAATGTTTCTACAATTGACATCGAGGTTGCATCTGATGATGGCTTCCCAGAGCCAGATCAAGCCTTGCATGAAGTTATTACTATTACAATCAAAAATAATATTGATAACATCTATTATGTCTGGGGTTTGAATCAATATGATCCATTAGCTTGTTCTATTGATGGTTGTAATACATCAAATATTAATTACGTGCAATGTTCTAACGAACGAGAACTACTTCTTCGATTTCTAGCTCATTGGAATTCAAAGACTCACTGCCCCGATGTTATCACAGGTTGGAACAGTCGGTTCTTTGATATTCCATATCTTGTAAATCGTATCGTACGTATTGTTGGCGAAGATTTTGCAAAGAAAATGTCGCCTTGGGAACTCATTTCTGCACGTGATATTACCATTAACGGTCGTAGTCAACAATACTATGAACTTACTGGTATTGCTCAACTTGACTATCTAGAACTCTTCAAAAAGTTTGGTTACTCGTATGGTGCTCAAGAATCTTACAAACTAGATCATATTGCTAATGTTGTCTTAGGTGAAAACAAACTGTCTTACGAAGAATTCTCTTCCCTTCATTCTTTGTACAAACACAATTATCAAAAGTTTGTTGACTATAACATTAAAGACGTTCAACTCGTAGATCGACTTGAAGATAAGATGGGATTGATTACCCTAGCACTTACGATGGCTTATCGTGGTGGTGTTAACTATACTGATACTCTTGGCACCACCGCAATTTGGGATGCAATCATCTATCGTGATTTGTGTAACCAAGGTATTGTTGCTCCAACAGCCGAAGATAAATTCAAATCTGATTATCCTGGTGGTTATGTCAAGCCGCCACATGTTGGTTTACATGAATGGGTTGTATCTTTCGATTTGAACTCACTGTATCCAAACATTATTGTTCAATGGAACATGTCACCTGAAACAATCGTTGATAATGTACGTGAAAATATTGATCCAGATAAATGTTTGGCTGGCTATCAAAATCAAAACCCCGATTATGCTCTTGCTGCAAATGGTGTTTACTTTCGTAAAGATAAGCAAGGTGTTCTACCAAAGATCATTGTTGACTATTACGATGAACGTAAAGCTGTCAAAAAGAAAATGCTTGCAGCTCAGCAAGAAAAAGAAACCATCGACAAAAATAACAAGATTGAATTGTATCGCGTAGAACGTGATATTGCTAGATATGAAAACCAGCAGATGGCTATTAAGATCTTGCTCAACTCACTTTATGGCGCACTTGGCAATAAGTACTTCCGTTACTTTGACTTGCGCGTTGCCGAAGGTATTACTCTTACTGGTCAGACTGTGATTCGTTGGGCTGAACGTTCTGTCAATGAATTTATGAATAAGATCATCGGCACTAAAGATAAAGATTACATTATTGCAATTGATACTGATTCTGTGTATGTTAACTTTGGTCCATTGGTAAATAAGTACGTCAAAGAAAATCACGTTCAAAACATTGATAAGATTTGCGAAGATCAATTTCAACCAATGCTTCAAAAATCGTATCAAAAACTATTTGATCAGTTTGGTTGTTATATTCCACGCATGGAGATGGGTCGTGAAGCAATTGCTGATCGTGGAATCTGGACTGCAAAGAAGCGTTACATTCTTAATGTCCATAATAATGAAGGTGTTCAATACGCAGAACCAAAACTAAAAATCATGGGTATTGAAGCTATTAAGTCTTCTACACCATCGGCATGTCGTGATGCACTGAAAAATCTTTTCAAGGTAATCATTTCTGGTTCAGAAACAAAAACACAAAAAGCTATTCAAGAATTCAAAGAATACTTTTCTTCTCTTCCTCCAGAACAAGTTGCCTTTCCTCGTGGTGCTAACGATATTAGCAAATGGTCTAGGTCTCGTGGTGAACTATATACAAAGGGTACACCAATTCATATTCGCGGTGCTATCTTGTACAACCACTATCTCAAAGATAAAGACCTTAGCAAAAAGTATACAACGATCAACAATGGTGAAAAGGTGAAGTTCTGTTATCTTAAGATGCCTAATCCTATTCGTGAAAATGTCATTGCTTTCCCAGACTATCTTCCACCTGAACTTCAGCTACATGATTATATTAACTATGACCTTCAGTTTGAAAAGACTTTCTTAGACCCAATTACCCCGATTCTAGAGGCTGTTGGCTGGACGGCCGAGTCAAAAGTGTCTCTAGAGGACTTCTTTTCCTAAACTGTATCAAAAAAGATACAAAATGTTACAAATATTTTTTCCTTTAGAATCAATAACTTAGGGCTACCGCAGTTGTAAGTTATTGATTCTAAAGGCTTTTTTATTTTCACAAAACAGTGTACATTCTCTCCAGATATGGTATAATAGTACCATAAATTGATAAAGGAATGAAAATATGTGTAAAATTAAAGACATCTATACCACAGCTAAAGAGCTTCTTGAATTAGCTGCTGATGGTCAAATTGATTTTGACGATGCTGCTCAACAACTAATGGATCAATATCCAGTTTTAACACGTAGCCAAGCGATTGGCTTTTTAGAAGATGCTTCTCAATTCGCCTAAGGAGATACAATATGTCTAAGTTGGTAATTTTTACTCAAGTTCGCGAAAACTATGGTGCCCATAATTGGGACGGCAAAGGAGAATGCCCTCAGTACTGGAAGTTCAAAGGTGGTCACACATATGTGGTAGAGAACCTCACCAGCGAGCATATCAACCGAATTGCACAGGGTGGCATCCCCACTCTCAGCGCGCTGGTTGAGTGCAAAAACGAGTCTTGGGAAGAGTATATCCTGGAATGGAATATTGTGGGAGATTCAGACACTCCTTGGGAAGAGTGGGAAAGCCCTACTGAGTTCTACTGGGGTGGGGATCGTTGGCTCGCTCGTTGTGTCACTGAGAACGACGGTGACATGCGGCAGGGCATTGTGCGTAAACTGGAGCAGTGGATACCTCTAAAAGGAGGGGATCGTTCAGATTATTCGGCACGTTTTGACATGGCAGATGGTGAAAACATTGCCTATTCAGATCTGTCGGATTGGTTTGCTGCAGAGGAGGCGGCGGCTTAATTGACTAATGACTTTTTCAAACCTACTTTAGAGTGGATTAAAAATGATTTTGAATCTAACCGTTTTCGCTTTTGCGTTGAGCTTTTGGCTTGGACTTTTAGCATCGGTTGCTCCATTACTATGGCGGCAACAGTCCCTAACCCGCCTCTTATTTGGATGTATCCTGTTTGGATCAGCGGGTGCTCTATGTACGCTTGGGCTGCTTATTCTCGCAAATCATTTGGCATGCTCGCTAATTACATGCTATTAGTTGGTATTGATGTTGTTGGTTTAGTAAGGATGATTATAAGTGGCTAATGTACATTTTCAACGTAAGATCGCATCAGATGAATTATCTGATACTTTGTATTTTTCAACTGGCACATGTGCTGTTCGAACACGATCACCAAATAACTGGGTTTTAGCGACAAAAGAAATAAAGGTCGTAATTGTAAATACCCGTAATATTACTGTGAATGGTGATAAGTGCAAGTCAATAGCAGAAGCTAAATTCGTTATACACGACTTAGCATTTGGAGATTAACTATGAAGATAAATCATGCACCAATATTTGATGTAGAAAAAGCTATAGCTCATTATGAAAAGAAAGACAAAGTACAAATCAAATATGTCTGTACGACTGACCTTAGGGCTAGCGATACTCCTGTTGATGTTTTCTATAGGGAATCCCCTCATCCTGAGTTTGGCAATCGTTATTTTGGTCTTTACCGTAATTATAAAGGAGACACAATGATCACCAACGCGGACATTGTAGAGTCACTTGAGTTTGGTATGATTAAAGATAAAGATGGTAAATATTGGTATAGTTCAACTCACCACGATTGTTTATTCATTGATGGTAATATGATTGATGGTGGACGAGAATATATTCGATCATCTGGTCCTGTAGAAGTTTTCAAAATAGTAAATGGCGAGTTTGTATGAGCTTTGGTAGCTATAGTTTAACTGCTGAGATCTTTGACAAGCGTGGTCGAAGAATTTCAAGCGGTAAAAACTTTTATCAAAAGTCGCATCCCTTTCAAGCTAAGTGTGCTAAAAGGGCTGGAAAAGAAGATGCAATATATCTACATGCTGAGATTCATGCTATTGTGAAGTGTAAAAATTTGACAGATGCTTATAAGATCCGAGTAGAGAGATTTGATAAGCATGGAAACCCAATGATAGCTAAACCATGTCCCATTTGTCAGATAGCTATTCAAGAAGCTGGAATTGAAATAGTGGAGCATACATAATATGACAATACCTATTGAAAGATATTATTCTATTGCAAACGCTCAAGACTTTATGCTAGATCTAATGGATCCGAAGAAAACTCCACGAATACCTAAAGCTATTCGCAATCGAGCTGCTTTTTGCCTACGGCATTACCCAAGTGATTATTATTTGTATGAAATGGCAAAACAATGCCCAGACCTAATTCAACATCCGGAGATTGAAAGTGCTGAACGAACTGGAGAAAAACAATGCTGATTGAAGTAGCTAAAACTGATGGATATAAGCTTATTGCGTCTAAGAATAGAGTGACAAGTACGAATGATTTATTTCAAATCGTTCTTACACAAGAACTTATTAATGAAGATTCATCTTCAGAAGTTGTTTCTAAACACCAATATTTTATGACAGAACAAGAATTGAAAAATTTTATTGATGTGCTATGTACAAAGTGTTGATAATGGTGTATAATATTAAACATATTGTAAAGGAAAAATTATGAGTAAAGATTGGTCTAATGATATTGCAGAAATGCATAAAAAATTTGGTGTACATGAATGGTTTGATTCAAACCATGTAAATAAAAAACTTATGGATAAGTACCTTCGTTTTCGTCTAGCAATGTGTAAAGAAGAACTAGACGAAACTTTATTAGCTATTGAAAACAAAGATCCTGAAGAAGTTGTTGATGGTCTAATTGACCTCTGTGTCTTTGCTATTGGTACCCTTGATGTTTTTGGTGTTGATGCAAACGAAGCTTGGGATCGAGTTCATGATGCAAACATGGCAAAATCTCCAGGTGTTAAAGAAGGTCGTCCAAACCCATTTGGTCTACCAGACTTAATCAAACCAGAAGGTTGGTCAGCGCCGAATCATAGCGGCAATCATGGACAATTATCAGATGCATTATTCACTGACTCTATTTAATAATATATTTGATAATAAGACACACAAACGTCAAGATTTTTCGGATTGGGAACACTTTGAAAATCTTCTTTATGATCTCTCATTAGTTCCTAAGAAAGATAAAAAGTCAGCTAGTCTTATTTCGCCAGCAACGTATATGCCTGATACTACACGTGCAAATGATAATGTAGTGAATTGGGCAGGTTGGGCTGCGATTGATGTTGACAACCATCAGTTTCATGGTAATTTGGAAAAAGAATTATATGATAGATACGGTAACTATTATTATGTTTGTTACTCTACTGCTAGCAGCACACTTGAGTATCCAAAGTTTCGGCTTGTCTTCCCGCTTAAAACAGAGGTTAGATCGAACGAAATTCGAAAATTCTGGTATTCTCTTAACGAAGAACTTGGATGCATCGGAGACAAGCAAACTAAAGACTTATCTAGAATGTATTATATTCCAGCAACGTATACTGGTGCTAATAACTTTATTTTTACTAATAGCATTGGTTCTTTTATTGATCCCTATGCTTTAATTGATAAGCATCCATTGCCTGAAAAGAAGGGTAGTACTTTTTTTGATCGACTACCTGACACAATGCAAAAGATGATTATTCAACACCGCAAAGATCAGATGCAAAATCGATCTATTACTTGGACATCATATCGTGATTGTCCGTTCGTCAACAAAAAACTTATTTCAGAATATAAGTTAATTAGTGATACTGGTTGGTATCATAAAATGTATCAAATTATGGTTTCAATTGCAGGTAACGCAGTAAAACGTGAGTATCCTATCACAGTAGATGAAATTACTCAACTGTGTAAAGAACTAGATCTTGAAACTGGTAATTGGTATAAAAATCGTCCATTAAATAAAGAGGCTGAACGAGCTATTGAGTTCGTATATTCGAATTTATGAAATTTAATGCTATTATAGATATTGATCGTGAAAAATTAAAATTACGAGCCCTAGATGAAGCGAGGTTAATTTATGCAAAAGATTCAACACGTAAAAATCGGTCGTTGGAAGAAATTTTACAGACGTGTATGTATGGACATGCAGCTGAAATATATCTTATGGAGTGCGGATTTACTGATGATCCGCGCCCATATAAAGATCTTTTGGAGAAAGACGGTACGCCGATTGAAGTCAAAGTTACCGAAGGTAAATATTATGTCCCGTTTGTATTAGCCCGAGCTGAGCGTGCTGCTAGAGAGGAGTGGCGAGATTATCCAAATAAGCTTTATGTCTTTATTGCAGATCGCAATACATTAGACTATGAGTTATATGGAATCTATACTTGGAACGGTGAAAATTTTTGTTTACATTCTAAAAGTTATGGTGTATAATATACATATTAATTACGGAACTATATTATGAAATACGATCAAAACAAACCACCACTCGGACTAATTCCACCTGAAGCACTTTTTGAAGTTGCAAAGGTATTTTCTTTTGGTGCTGAAAAATACGGTGAAAATAATTGGCGTGCAGATGGTGCATCTACATCATGGACTCGAACTTACTCTTCTATTCAACGACACCTCAATGCTTGGATGATGGGTGAAGATAAAGATCCAGAATCTGGTGAAAACCATCTTGCTCATGCAACAACTCAACTCATTATTCTAATGGTACACCAAATGGATCATCCAAATAATGATGACAGATGGAATACAGGTAAGAAAAAATGAATGAAGAAGATCACGACGAAGCAAAAGCAATTATGGGAATTGTTTTTCTCTTAGGTGTTATTGCTTGGCTGGGATTAACACTAATTTTATCATGAAAATAAAAATTGAAATATCAATTGATACACTGTTAGAAGAAGATAAAGAAGAGTTAAAAGACTTAATAGAACTTCTTCAAATTCTCAAACAAGAATCGGAGGATCTAGATGATTGAAATAATTATTCTCATGTGGGCTGTTAGTCTTGCGCTAGCTGTTACCACTGAGTAAAAAGAATTTTTGTCAATGTCGACAAAAATGTGTACATACCACTAAAACTGTGGTATAATATAACTATCTTATGAAATATAAGATGTAATTTGTAAACTTAACTTAAGGTGAAATGAAAATGACTGTAACTACTAAAACTGTAACTAAAGAAGCTCGTGTAATTGCTGCTCTTCAGACTGATTCAAAAGGTTTGACTGCTGCTCAGATGAAATCTCGTTTTGGTGTAGCAAATCCTACTGCTACAGTAACAACACTTCGTCAGAAAGGCTATGCAATCTACGCAAACCGTCGCACTAACAAAGGTGGTGAAACTCGTACCTTTTATCGTCTAGGTACTCCTTCTCAGGCGATTGTTGCTGCTGGTTACAAAGCCCGTGCAATGGGTCTTGTATAAGTAGATGTGGTGCCGGCGCAATGCCGGCACCTTTTTTTATTATATAGTATAATGATTATAGGTTAATGCAAACATATAAAGTACAAGATATTCGAGATCATTTTATCAATGAATTAAAAGCTGAACGCTTTACTGTAGATAAAACTGGTCAAAAGACTATTGAAATTCTTGGTGCATCATTTATTGCTGATGAATCGGCAATCTTTGGTACTCCAGTTGATGAGTATATTGAAAAAGAATTTGCGTGGTATCGATCAATGTCTACAAATATTAAAGACATTTATGGACCTGATCGTAATCCACCACTGGCTTGGCGGTATGCAGCAAATATGCATGGTGAAATTAATTCAAACTATGGACTACTCATTTGGTCAGAAAAGTATTTCAATCAATTTGATCGTGTTGTACAAGAATTAGATAAAAATCCCGATGGCCGTAGAGCTACCATGATTTATAATCGTCCTTCTATTTGGGCTGAATATAATGAAAATGGTAAGTCTGATTTTATTTGTACAAATGCTGTAAGTTATTATATTCGTGATAAGAAACTACATGCAGTAGTTCAAATGCGATCTAATGATGTTGTCTTTGGTTATAAGAATGATTATGCATGGCAACATGAAGTTATGATTCTACTAATTGATCGTTATCTTGATCTAAATATTTTTTCTGATCTTGAAATAGGTGATATTTATTGGCAAGTTCAAAATCTCCATGTATATGAACGACACTTTGATTTAGTAAAATAATATGAAAGTCTATATTGGTCCTTATAAAAATTGGTTTGGTCCTTATCAACTAGCTGAAAAGTTGATGTTCTGGATACCAAAGGAAAAAGATGAGTATGGTTTTGAGCAGCCTGCTGATTGTGTACACCACTTTGGCGAGTGGCTTGCTCACGGTAGTATAGAGCCTGAACCAGAAGTAGGTGACATTCAAAAATGGGGAGATCGTCCACACACTTGGTTGTATAAGTTTCTAAGTTGGATTGACAGCAAGAAGAAGCAAAAGATTGAAATACATATTGATCGCTGGGACACTTGGAGTATGGATAATACCCTTGCTCTTATTGTTCTTCCTATGCTCAAGCAGTTACGCGATAGTAAACATGGGTATTCTTATGTTGATATTGAAGATGTACCTGAAAATCTAAGACTTATTGATCACCTACTTGACAACGATGATGAATATGGTTCACAACTTAGTTTGTTTAATAACAAAGTTTGTAATCCAGAAGATATTTCAATTGGTGAAGATCAATGGAACTGGGTACTTAACGAAATGATTTTTGCGTTTGAATGCAAAGTTAATGATGAATGGGAAGATCAGTTTGAGTCTGGTGAATGGGATATGGCTTGGAAGAAACTGGAAGGTGGAGTTAGTCAACTCATAGAAGGACCTAATCATACCAAAGTGTATGACTGGGAAGCACGTAAAGCATATGAAGCAAGAATTCAAAATGGTTTTAGACTCTTTGGAAAGTACTATCAAAATCTTTGGGATTAATATATGACATGGGATGAAAGATATCTAGATTTAGCTGAAAATGTTTCATCGTGGTCAAAAGACCCATCTCGTAAAATTGGTGCTGTTGCTGTTGGTAACAAAGGACAAATATTATCTCAAGGCTACAATGGGTTTCCACGTGGCATTAGTGATAATGTAGAACGATATAACGATAAAGAAACTAAGTATCGATATGTTGTTCACGCAGAAATGAATGTCATATATAATGCTACATACAATGGAATATCTCTTGATGGTGCTACATTATATGTTACTGGTTTACCTGTTTGTTCTGAATGCGCAAAAGGTATTATTCAAACCGGTGTGAAACGAGTAGTAATGCGTGCAACTGATGTTCCAGAAAAATGGTTTATTTCATTTGCAACTACTGCTAAAATGTTTAATGAAGCAAATATTGAATGGGAATTATTAGAATGAAAATTGCTTTTGTGTTTGGTAAAGGCCTAGATGGCTGTGGAGTAGAAAAGGTTGGATATGAATGGCAACGCTACGATCCACAAAACATTCACGTGTACTCATTGGCTGAAAGGTCTTTTGTGCGATCTGGCGGTCATATTAAAAACTCTATTTCCTTTAAGCCAAATGAAATTCCTACAATCGCTAAAAAGCTAAATGATGAATATGACATTGTGGTACTCAATTCATATCCATCTCCCATGCACGCGCGCGAGTCAGTAGTTTCTTTTTACAAAGACCTAGTACTTAAGCTTGAGAAGCCAATTGTCGTGTCAATGATGCATGAAATCAAGCGAGCAAACTTTGACCGTATTCCAATGCACTTAGCGATTGCTAATGCGTCAGACTTCGTGTTCAACTTTTCTACAAAGACAGATTATTCCGTTGATGTATCAAAAGTTCTTACGAATAAAAAGATCGGTGAACGCATCGCACGCATGAAGCTACCTTTCACTGTATCTGACTACGATAAATATGTGATTCCATTCGAGCAAAAAGATAAGCGCATCATTTATACTGGTCGATGGACTACAATGAAAGATCCAGCACGTTTGATTGACCTGTATCCATTGCGTCAAGATTTGAACATGGCCATTCATGGAATTGAGCGTTCAATTGGTGCTAAATTCGATATCATTGATAGATCAAATTACAAAGCTAAGTTTGAAAAGTACGATGACAGTAGTTCAATCATTCAATCCTTTGGCCCTTATGAATACCAAGATGGAATGAAGCTATTAAGCTCGGCGATGTTTGGTTATTCTGGTTTCCGTCTACCAAGAGAACCACACAACTATGGTGATCGCTTTGAATACACACAAATGGAAATGATGGCCGTTGGATCTGTAGCTATGTTTGATAAACACTATGGCGAAAATAACATCGATGACAATGGAAAGCGGTTCATTGATAATCCACAAATTGCGGTATGGTCAGATCGTGAAGACCTACAAGATACTATGGACCAATTATTAAATATCGCAACTAATAAGGTTCTTTATGAACAATATGTTGAAGCAAGTAGAGCCTTCGTTAGTCAAGAAACTGATGCGTCAATCGTTATTCCAAAAATGTTAGAGCACATCACTAAGTTTGGTAAGCAAACTGATAAGTGGACACATAACCAATTGCTTGAAAAGTGTTATGGCCAAGATATTTCTCAAGAGTTCGAAGCTATGATGAACGAATACACGCCTGCTCTTGGTTGTAAAGAAGTAGAAGAAAAATCATTATCTTATTTTGTAAATAAAAAACGAATAGTTATGAAGAGCTTAAAAGCAAAGGCTAAAGCTACTTCAACTGGATCCTTGGAGGAATTCTTTTGAAACGTATAGTATTTGATTTAGATGACACCATCTGCTTTCCTAATCATAGCGGCAAAGATACGTATATGAAGTATGCTATGGCTAAACCAAATACACCAGTTATTGATGGAATGCTTAAGCTAAAAGAACAGGGTTACTATATCATTATTCATTCTGCACGTAGGATGTTAACGCATAATGGTGACTTGCAAAAAATTCTTGCTGATGTACAACATATAACTATTCATTGGTTACATGATTACGGTGTACCGTACGATGAATTGGTCTTTGGTAAACCATACGCTGACACTTATTATGTAGATGATAAAGCAATGACAATTGAAGGATTTTTAGAATGGGCAAATTCAACGTCGTAATTCCAGCTGCCGGAGCAGCAACTCGTCTTCGTCCGCTTTCTTCTAATACATCAAAGATCATGGTTCGCGTAAATGGCAAACCATGTCTTGATTATATTATCGAAGGATTAGGAAAAGATGTAAATGAGATCATCATTGTTGATGGTCAATTCAATGACATTAGAGAATACTGTAAAATCCGTCATCCTAATATTAAGTTTGTAAAGCAACCATCTCTTGATGGTCCACGCGATGCTATCAAATATGGTATGAATGAAATCATAGATGATAAATTGCCTATTGTAGTATGGTTGGGTGATGCAATTATTCTAGAAAAGAATATGCCATTGGGCACAAACTTCTTATTAACAAAATCAGTTGATAATCATTCTGCTTGGTGTATGTGGGATGGAGAACAATATTATAATAAGCCAAAGAGTCTTATTGAAGAAGCAGTAGCTCTTGTTGGGTTATATTCGTTTGCAAATGGTAAAGCTGCAAAGTTGGCTTTTAACAATACGGATGGATATGACATCTCAGAAGCATTGGTTGAATACTCAAAATGTGGTCCTTATCATTTTGATAACATCGTAACTGAAGAATGGTATGATATCGGAGATCTTCCGAATTACTATAAGACAAGTGCCGCGCTATTGAACCTAAAAGCTCGTGCGTTCAACCATATTGAATATAATTTTGAACTTGGCACTCTTCGTAAAAGCCCGGATTATCACGATGAACATTCGGTAAAAACTCTAATGGCAGAAAAGATGTGGTATGATAGTCTTACGCCAGAGCAATCTATGTTTACGCCTAGGATTCTACCTTCTAAGACTCATTTGGTTATGTCTTATGAGTCTGGTACTTTGTTATCTGATTTGATGCTCTATGATAACCTATCAGATAGTAGTTGGGATTACATCATAGATCGTATCTTTAAGATCAAGCTAAAGTATTTCAACTATGAATCAAACGATATGGAATTCATTCAAAAGTTTTCTTCTTTGTCTGAATCTATGTGGATCAATAAATCTAAAGAACGATTGAATGACCTTGAATTTACAAATAGCCAAACACAAAAATTGGTTAATATCTCAACCAAAGCATGGAGAAATACTAAACCAATCTTTGGTATGCATGGAGACTTGCATTTTGGAAATGTACTATATAATCAGCAGACCGATCAATTCAAGTTGATCGATCCAAGAGGAAACTATGGTGGTAGACTTGGAAATGAAGGTGATAACCTTTATGATTGGGCTAAACTAGCGCATGACTTATATCATGGTTATAATGCGATGGTTTCAAATGTACAACAAAATCTATATGTAAAAGATTTGTTTGTGCGAAAGCTTAAAGAACATAATCTACCAGTTGACGTTATTTTAGAAAGTGGCCTATTGCTTATTGCGACATGCATTGGCCTACACAAGGACGACGTCCATAGACAATTAAGAATGAAAACATACGTGGAAAGTCAATTATGAAATATGCTAGTATTGTTCCATTGATCGGTGGAGAAACCATCGCGATGGAAAAAGTCTTTGGTAAAAAACCGGAATATATTTTAAGCTATGAAGCCTTCTCAAACAACGATCAACATATTGTTAACCATTATAAGAACACAGTTCCCTACCATGTTCTTAACCCTTCTGACAGCATCAGTAACTTTGATCGTGTTGACGTTGTCAACACTGTTTGTCCTTGTGCTGGGCTTAGTTCTCTTTCTCCATCAGCAAGTTCTAATAATTCTGCGAATGATTGGATGTTTATTACTTCTGAGTTTGTGTTGGGTTCTTTATCCCCTAGAGTATTTTGGGGTGAGAACGCACCAAGACTTGCTTCAAAGATGGGCGAACCGATTGTCAAAAGGTTAAGAAAGATTGGTGAGAAGTATGGTTATACATTTAGCATCTTTAAGACTAAATCAGTTCTACATGGATTGAGTCAAGTAAGAGATCGTACGTTTTATTTCTTTTGGAAAGGAGATGTTGTACCAGTATTTCCATACATTGAACGCCCTAACGAAACTATTGAAGATACCATTCGAAGTGCTAAGGCCAAGGATGGAGATCCAATGGGAGTATTGACTAATACAAAGAAACCATCTGATAACCCATTCTATCGTTATGTTCTTCAAGTAATGGAAGGTGGAATTAGCCATGTTGATTTTGCTAAGAAAATTGATAAGACCACAAATCCATTAGACTACATTGAGAATGCCGGCGTCTCATATCTTGATGTCGCAAAGTGGATGCGTGAAAATAACTATGAGCGAGAAGCTCGTAAGTGCGAACGCATGCATAAGAAACTAAAGGATGGTGGAAACATCATGCGTAAGACTACTGAGATTCCAAAGGGAATTATTGGAGCCTTTGTTGGTCATATGCCAACTTCTCTTACTCATCCTGATGAAGATCGTTATATTAGCATTCGTGAAGCATTGAGCATTATGAAGCTACCAGAAGACTTTCAACTACAAGGCGGTCTTCGTAACCTAAACCATATTTGCCAAAACGTACCAGTTACTACAGCAGCAGACATGGCTCAATACGTAAAAGATTACCTTGAAGGAAATTTAGATACATTACGTACAGATTTTCTTATACAAGACAATAAAACAAAATCAATAAATGACTATTCTAATGGTGTACAACTTGATGAGTTTATGGTATAATAGTAATTACACTAACAAAATAAGGTGAGTAATATATGAGCGTTATGGACAGACTTAAAAAGAACTCGAAGCTTAAGCATACCGAAGTTCTTTCAAAATCAAAATTCTTTGCCGAGAAAGATATGATTACAACTGACGTGCCTATGATTAACGTAGCACTATCAGGTTCTATTGATGGTGGACTTACACCAGGACTTACAGTTCTTGCTGGTCCAAGTAAACACTTCAAAACTTCTTTTGCTTTGCTAATGGCTGGTGCTTATATGAAAAAGTATCCAGATGCCATTATGCTATTCTATGATTCTGAATTTGGTTCGCCACAATCTTACTTTGAATCATTTGGTATTGACGTTGAGCGTGTACTGCATACTCCAATTACTAACGTTGAAGAACTAAAGTTTGATTTGATTGGCCAACTAGAAGAAATCAGTCGTGATGATAAAGTTATTGTTGTGATTGATTCAATTGGTAACCTTGCATCTAAGAAAGAATTAGACGATGCTATCAATGAAAAATCTGTTGCTGACATGTCCCGTGCAAAAGCCCTGAAAGGTCTCTTCCGTATGTCAACACCATATTTGACTATGAAAGACATTCCAATGCTTGCAGTAAATCACACATATCAAGAAATTGGTTTGTTCCCTAAAGCAATTGTTTCAGGTGGCACAGGTATCTACTATTCAGCAGATACAATTTGGATCCTTGGTCGTCGTCAAAACAAAAAAGGTACAGAAGTTACTGGTTACGACTTTGTAATTAATGTTGAAAAGTCTCGTTTTGTTAAAGAAAAATCAAAGGTTCCTGTTACAGTTACTTGGGAAGGTGGCGTAGAAAAGTATTCGGGTCTACTTGAAGTTGGTTTGGCTGGTGGTTATGTGCAAAAGCCAAGTAATGGTTGGTATGAATCTATTAATCCTACAACAGGTGAATTACTTACTGTCAATAAAGTACGTGAAGCAGAAACTTCAAAGGAAGAATTCTGGACTCCAATCTTTGAAAAGACAAATTTCAAAGAATTTGTTAAGAAGCATTACACCATTGGCTATAAATCAGAAATTGACGATGCATTACTAGAGGGTGTACTTTTAGGTGAAGACGATGTATAATATATCTAGATATGATTATGAAAGAGTTTCATTCAAAGAAGATTCTGATCACGACTCTTTCAAAATTCTAACTGGTCAATTTGCTGGAACTATTGTAACTTTTGGTCGTCTATCGTTAGAAGAAATTAATAATAATAATACTAAAGAACTTGAGGGTAGACTTTCGTTTGAATATGAAATTGAAAAAAGCCCGATGGAAAGATTAGAATTACAAGAAAGTCCAGCATTTGAAAATTATCTTGGTGATATGTTAACTCATATTATTGAAACCGCATTTGAAGATGGACAATATAAAATTGGTGACTAATGGATCCTAATATTCAGACTACAGTATTACGTAATCTCATTAATAACGAGCAGTATACGCGTAAGGTTATTCCTTTCCTAAAGAAAGAATACTTTGAAGATATACACAAAGATGTGTTTGATCAAATTGTAAACTATGTTGGCAAATACAATAAACTTCCAACAGGTGAAGCTCTTGGTATTGAACTTGAATCTGCAAATCTGACAGATGGACAATACCAACAGTCTATTTCAATCGTACAAGAAATTTCAAAGTCTGAAAATACTGATATTGAATGGCTTGTCGATCAGACTGAAAAATGGTGTCAAGATCGAGCCATTCATATTGCAATCATGAAGTCTATTGGTATTCTTGATGGTAAAGATAAAGAACTTACTAAAAATGCATTACCAGATCTTTTAACTGAAGCTTTGTCAGTTGCATTTGATACTAATATTGGTCATGATTATTTGAATGACTACGATAGTCGTTATGATTTCTATCACAAACAGGAAGAACGTATTCCATTTGATTTAGATTACTTCAATCAAATTACAAAGGGTGGTTTACCTAACAAAACACTAAATATCGCTTTGGCTGGTACTGGTGTTGGTAAATCTTTGTTTATGTGTCATGTCGCTGGATCAGTATTATCACAGGGCAAGAACGCATTGTACATTACAATGGAAATGGCTGAAGAACGTATCGCAGAACGTATCGATGCTAATCTAATGAATGTACCAATTGATCAGCTTTCAAATCTATCTAAAGATATGTTTGGAAATAAAGTTGCGCAAATTGCTAATAGAGCAAATGGTAAATTGGTTATTAAAGAGTATCCAACCGCCTCAGCTCATGTTGGTCATTTTCGAGCTTTATTGAAAGAACTTAAACTTAAGAAAAACTTTGAACCTGATATTATCTTTATTGATTATCTCAATATTTGCGCATCTTCAAGAATGAAAGGAATGGGCGGTGCAATCAACTCATACTCATACATCAAAGCAATTGCCGAAGAAATTCGTGGCCTTGCTGTCGAATTTAACGTACCAATCGTATCTGCAACTCAAACAACAAGAAGTGGATACTCCAACTCCGATGTCGGACTTGAAGACACCTCCGAATCGTTCGGTTTGCCGGCTACTGCAGACTTAATGTTTGCGTTAATTTCTAATGAAGAGCTTGATGCTTTGAATCAAATCTTAGTTAAGCAATTAAAGAATAGATATAATGACCCATCATCAAATAAACGATTTGTGATTGGCGTTGATCGTAGTAAAATGAAATTATATGATGTTGAACCAAATGCTCAAAATATTATTGATTCAGGTCAACAGTCTTCAATGATTCCTTCTACTGCAAACGTTAGAAACTTCTCAGAATTTAAGGTATAAAATGAAAGTAAAGTTAATTAGTTATTCAACTCCGGCAAATGAGATCTCTCATGATCTTGGTGACGTACAAGATCTGATTGCATTCTGCGCTCGAGTGTCTAATCCATCTAATCAAATTAATAGTGAAACTTCTGAGAAGCTTATCAAGTATCTTATTAAGCATGCGCATTGGTCTCCATTAGAAATGGTTTCGGCTTGTTTAGAAATTGAGACAACTCGCGACATCGCTAGACAAATTCTTCGTCACCGTTCGTTTTCTTTTCAAGAGTTTTCTCAACGCTATGCTGATCCAGCTTCTTTGGGAGAACAGTTTGTACTTCGCGAAGTTCGCCTTCAAGATACTAAGAATCGCCAAAATTCTGTAGAGATTGATATTAATACTGATGAAGGCCGACGTCTTGCTTGGATGTGGGAAGAACAGCAGAAACGTGTTATTGCTGTCGCTAAAGAAGCTTATGAGTGGGCTATTAGCGCTGGCATTGCTAAAGAGCAAGCTCGAGCAGTTTTACCTGAAGGTAACACTAAGTCTAAGATGTACATGAACGGAACTCTTCGTAGTTGGATTCATTACATTGACTTGCGTTCTTCCAATGGTACACAAAAGGAACATATGGAAATTGCTCGCACTTGTGCTGAAGTAATTGCTAAAATCTTTCCATTAGCAAAGGAGCTATCATGTGGCGCAGAGAATTAATATCAACGTATTATAAGACTAGAGATTTGGTTGCTAAGGTTATTCATCAAGATCGGATGTTCATTATTGAGTACTATAATAATGGTACTAAGTTTCATACCGAGGAATATCCAGACAAATCAATCCATTATGCTGAAGATGCAGCTGAGAACTGGGCTCTAGGAATCAAGAAGCTGGAAGAGGGTATAGAACCCCTAAGTGACCCCCACAAGACCAAAAATTGGCCATTTCCGTGAATTTGTATCAAAAAAGATACAAAATGTTACAATTCTTTTTTTCCTTTAGAATCAACAACTTATGGATTAAGGGTTTCTAAGTTGTTGATTCTAAAGGCTTTTTTATTTTCATTTATTTTCACAAAACAGTGTACATTCTCTGCAGCTATGGTATAATGGTACCATAAATTGATAAACAGGAGCAGAAAATGAAAGCAACAGTATACCAGATGGAAGATCAAGTAGCAGTTAAAGTGGCAATCATTGATTGTGGAAAATTCCTTAGCATTGACGAAATGCTTGAGTATGCTTATCATCGCACTCAGAACATTCATGGTTCTTGGTCAAAAGGTGAGTTTTTCTCTGATGGTAGTGTCAATCAAGATTTTCACAAAGACATCGAAGTTGTTAAAGACCTCGAAGTTTACGATGGTGTTGAATATGGCCATCGCTCAAGCATGATGCGTGATCGTATCGAGATTGATGGTACAATGTACGAAGTTAGAGCGTTTGGTTTTGAAGAATACACTGACGCAGTTGCGGCTTAAGGAGAAATATTATGATTCGATTAGTTGTTGGGTTTATGATTGTGTTTGGCGCCACTGGTGGCATTGAAACTGGAGATGCTACTCTTCTGCAAGGTATGATTTCCGCTGCAATTGGTCTTGGACTTGCGTATTGGCCAATTGCAGATGGTACAGTTAATCGCATTTCAGAGGATGCCTAATGCTTCAGTTGGAATGGATAGAAGTAACATTTCTACTTTTGTTCTTTTTAGCTGGTATGATTTTTAATTATAGAGCTGGAAGAGATGCTGGGGTAGCATATGGAATTGACTCTACTTTAACGTTTCTAGAAAAACAAAAAATTATTATTATTGATCACAATACTGGTGATTTCAGACCATACATTGAAGAAGGTGAAAAATGATGAATCGCACAAAAAGTTATATCGCGTCATATGATACACAAAGCGTCAATGACATGCAAATGCTTGCCGAAGCTCGTAAACTTGTTTCTGGCATGAATCGTCTTTTGAAAGCTGATGGTCATCAGCAACAGTATCGCTTGGTAGTTCGTGGCCGTAAGCCAATACAAAAGTCTATCATTACTAATTGGCGCACTGGCAAAACGTCAGTAACCGGTTATGACTGGGCTGGTAACATAGTTGGTGGTTTGGCTAATGCGACTAAACTTGATGCTTACATTTATCGTCGATGAGATCAACACCAGAATCGATTCTAGAAAAAGCTAAAAAAAGATTGGCAAAGGGAGAAGATCCTGACACAGTTCTAGAAGAATTTAGTACACTATATACTAAGTCTCTATTACATCCAATTCTTATAGCAATAAAGCAACAACCTGAAATTGATTACGAAGATTCTAGAAAAAGATACGATGAACAAATGGCAAGCAGAAAAAAACCATCTGATCATGTAAAAGAATAAGGTAATTAAAGAATAATGCCTCGGTGGTGAAATTGGTAGACACAAGGGACTTAAAATCCCTCGCCGAAAGGTGTGCCGGTTCGACTCCGGCCCGAGGCACCATATTAAAGGGCCTTTAGCTCAGTTGGTCAGAGCGTTCGACTCATAATCGATTGGTCACAGGTTCAAGTCCTGTAGGGCCCACCAAAGTTTATAAATTGTAATATGATTGATTTTATTTTAATGGTAATAGGTAAAATTATAATTGGTGTTATGGCGTTTGCGCTTTTTATATTTTTATTTGTTATATTTTCAGTTTCATATGGAGTAATCACTGCCTGACCATAGCTCAGTTGGATAGAGCAACAGCCTTCTAAGCTGTGGGTCGCAGGTTCGAATCCTGCTGGTCAGGCCATTTTTATAAGAAGGACTTAAATGATCGATAAACGAATCTTAAATATTTTATCTAGTGAAGGTGTTCGTCAACAAGATACTATTGA
>Ga0181553_10001341_pt1 | contig 21856 bp, 30 predicted proteins | sample 011ome_17_FD_133753 | JGI IMG/M metagenome (GOLD analysis project Ga0181553, IMG submission 133753) | Coastal salt marsh microbial communities from the Groves Creek Marsh, Skidaway Island, Georgia - 011502XT metaG (megahit assembly) | ecosystem: Environmental > Aquatic > Marine > Intertidal...
ATAGTGCTGCTAAACATGACATGGCACCTACTTGTTGTAGTAATACACGCCACGCTTTTGATACAGATAAGTGGCATTAGATTTGTCTACCATATTGTACACCCAAGTTGACTGCTGCAAATAAATTGCTTGCAAATCAACTGAGTAGTTCAATTGTAGCACGAGAAATGGTGCGGCTGAGAAGACTCGAACTTCCACGGGTTATTAACCCACAGCGACCTCAACGCTGCGCGTCTACCAATTCCGCCACAGCCGCTCCAAAAGGTCCGGGGCTGGCATCTGATACCGGCCCCATGGCATGGCGCGCGCCATGCGTCGGTTTGTATCCCATTTCACCGCGATTTAATCAAGTCCTGTTTCGCGCCACCCCGCCAAAATAATCTGCCAACCAAAATAATCGCCACTGCCCCTGCCAATTGATGCCCCGACCAATTGACACCCCTACAGTGGCGCGGCCTAGCCAATCGCGCCATTCGGCTGTATCATGCAGCGCATCCGCGGATCGTCACAGGCTCCGCGCGCAACATAACCACCCCTTGTGCGGATTGTTTCTGCTATGCGCAAAAACGCTTTATCTAGCGGGTCGCCCCACTGGCGGCATTTTGACGGGTTACAGCCCTATGCGCCGCTGGTGCAATCGATGCAGGAACATGCGGCTGCGATACGGGCTGAGGGCGCGGCTGAGGCGGTCTGGCTGTTGCAGCATGAAGCTGTCTATACCGGCGGCACATCGGCGCGTGACGCTGATTTGCTGGCGCCGGGGGATGTTCCGGCGCTGCGCAATGGGCGCGGTGGGCAATGGACATATCATGGGCCCGGCCAGCGCATTGCCTATGTCATGCTGGATATTGCCGCGCGTGGGCATGATGTGCGGGCGCTGGTGCATGGGCTGGAAAGCTGGGTGATTGCCAGCCTTGCTGATTGCGGTGTTGCCGGGCATCGCCGCGACGGCCTTCCCGGGATCTGGGTGCAAACAGGCAACAGCCCGTCCGGCATGGATAAAATCGCCGCCATTGGCATCCGCATCAGCCGCTGGGTCAGCTGGCATGGGCTGGCGATAAATCTTGACCCGAAGCTGGCAGCTTTTGACGCGATTGTGCCATGCGGTGTGCGTGATGGCGGGGTGACCTCGCTGGCGGCGCTTGGTGTGCAAATCTCGATGCCACAGCTCGACCAGCGGTTACAGGCGCGGTTTCACGATTTTTTCTAGTCAGTCCGCAGCACCGACATCTAAATCGGCAAGATATTCAAGAAGCGTGGCAACGGCACGTTCGGCATCGGCCAGCAGCCAGCGCGCGGCATCACTCTCACCCATCAGACCATCGGTCGGCTGTTCGTGATGCAAAATGCCATTGCGCCGCCGCCGCAGCCAGCCAAGCGCCGCCTTATTGCCAGCAAAGCTAAAGGCCGCCCCGTCAAGATAGCCAGCCGGCCCGGCATCTTCATGCGCCACCACATCGATCAATGCCGCGGCCAATGCTACCACCGCCAAAGGCAGTCCAGCAGCGGCGGCGGCACATAAATCACGCCATAATGCCTGTGCATGCGGCCCCAGATCCGCATCATTATAGGCGGACAGCCGACCAAGCGATTGCGGCGACAGCCTGAGCGCGACGTTCATGTGCCGGCCTGCGGCTGGTCTGGCAGCAATTGCAGAAACCGCGCTGCCTCGGCCAGTTCGGCGCGGATATAATTTTGCCGGTCTTCGGCCTCGTAATCGCGCCCCCATTTTTCATTTTGCCATAATTCATCCAGAAAAGCGGTGTTGAATAGCTGTTCAGCGTCCAGCCGGCCGGCCACAAACCCCAGCCCCAGAACCAACGACCCACCAAGGCTGACAGCCCGGTGCAAAGCCCCCAACCGCCAGGCATCAAATTGCTGCAAGGCATCATGAAAGCCGCCGGCATGCGGCTGGTTCACCGGCATAATGCCGGTTGCCACCTCTAGACTGACACCAAATGCGCTGTCTGCCCATTCCAGCCAGGGTTGCCAGAATTGCTGCTGGCGCGCCGCCAGATCATCATCATCGGCGCGATAGCATAACAAATCATTATCACCATAGCCGGCAAGCTCGCAAACGATCGCCGGTTGTTGCGGCATCACCCTGTCGAGCACCGTCACCGCAAGGCTGAATAGCGGCATGCTGGCCGCATCAATATGTTCGTCCTGCGCCCGCCATTCGTCGGCCACCGCGGCGGCCAAAGCCGGTGATGGCAGATGCAGCAGCGCACCTGCCGGTGACCGTAGCATGCGATTGTCGAGCTTAATCACCCAGCCATCGTCACCCGCATCGGTTGTGACATCTTTGTAAAACCGTTTTTTTGCCTGCATGCTATCCATCCTGAAAACGCCAGCCTTGTGGCGGCAATGCCAACCCTAACTGTTCCATGCTGGCGGCGAAATGCGGCGATAGCGGTGCGGTAATCACCTTGCCATCGGTCAGCTTGACCTGCCAGGCGTGAAGATGCAGCCGGCGCGCCACCACCCCGCCCGGATGCGCCGCCTCGCCGGCATATTTCCCATCGCCGCAAATCGGTGTGTTGAGATGCTGCATATGCACGCGCAGCTGATGGGTACGCCCACTCAACGGGCGCAATGCCATCAGCGATAATTTCCGTCCGGCATGGTCAATCCGGCGAAACAATGTGGTGGCATCCTGTCCATCGTCATCGACAACCATTTTTTCACCCAGCTTACCCGCCAGTTTTTTAAGCGGGGCACGGATCTTGCCATGTTCCGGCGGCAACCCCATGACAATCGCCAGATAGGTTTTTTCGATCTGGTGTCGCCGAAACGCTTCGGTCAAGGCGCGCGCTGACTCGAGGGTTTTGGCCAGCAGCAACACACCGCTTGTATCCTTGTCGATGCGATGCACCAGCCGCAACCTGGTGTCGCTGCGTGACGCCAGCGCCTGCAGCATGCCATCCACATGCGTGGCAATCGATGTGCCACCCTGCACCGCCAAGCCGCTTGGTTTGTTGATCGCCAGCCAGCCGCGTCCTTCGGCCAGAAACATATCGTCAAATTGCTGTCGCAGGCTCGAACTGGCGACGATTTTTGGCGATCCGGGTGATTTTTTTTCGGCCACCGGTTGCAGATCGGGTGGCAGCCGCACAATCTGCCCGGCCAACAGACGGTTATTGGCTTTCGCCTTGCCGCCATCGACCCGGATCAGCCCGTTACGCAGCATCCGCTCGATAGAGCCTTGCGCCAACCCCGGCACAAGCCGCCGCAAAAACCGGTCAAGACGGCTATCATCCTCGTCCGGCGGCACTGTCTCAAAACGCCATTGCACAGGTTTTTTCTCTACCGACCCAGTCATTCATCAGCCCAAAGTTATTTGTGTAACGGCGTTGTCATTGCCACAGCCCAAGCTGTTTGACCAGTCAGAAACCGCAAAACACGCATTTGTTGAAGCGCCCCGTCATGTGGATGGATCGCCCCCCTGTTTGGCAGCGCGCAAACGATCCCAATAGGCAAGACGTTTCGCAATTTCGCGTTCATAGCCACGTTCAACCGGATGGTAATAACGCGCCCGTGGCATATCATCGGGAAAGCAATTTTGTCCGGAAAACCCGTCGGGATCATCATGGTCATAGGCGTAATTGGCGCCATAGCCAAGATCTTTCATCATTTTTGTCGGGGCATTCAAAATATGTGCAGGTGGCGGCAGCGAGCCGGTTTGCGCGGCGGCGGCGGTGGCTTGCTTAAAGCCCCGATACGCCGCATTCGATTTTGGCGCGGTCGCCAGATAAATCACCAAACAGGCGATGGACAGATCCCCCTCGGGACTGCCAAGACGTTCATAGGCCTGCCATGCGGCCAATGCCCGCGACACCGCCTCGGGTTCGGCAAGCCCGACATCTTCGGCTGCAAACCGGGTCAAACGCCGCAAAATATAATGCGGATCCTCGCCACCGGCCAGCATCCGGCCCAACCAATACAGCCCGGCATCCGCATCAGATGCGCGCAGCGTCTTATGCAATGCCGACATCAGATTATAATGTTGATCCCCGGCCTTATCAAAAGCTGGTGCCCGCGCCGCAACAATCTGCACCAATGCCGCTGTATCAAGCTGCGGCTGCGGCGGCCGGTCGATCAGCAGCGCCGCCATATTGAGCAAATAACGCCCATCCCCATCCGCCATCGCGCATAAATCTGCCCGCGCCGCGGTATCCACCGGCAAATCATGCCCGATATGCGCCTCCAGACGCCGCAAAATAGCCTCTAGAGCGGCTGTATCGAGACGGTTCAGCACCAACACCTGCGCCCGCGACAACAGCGCCCCATTCAACGCAAATGACGGGTTTTCCGTCGTTGCCCCGACCAATGTCACCGTGCCGTCTTCAACCCGTGGTAACAGCCCGTCCTGTTGCGCTTTGTTAAACCGATGCACCTCGTCAACAAACAGCAGGCTGCGCCGTCCGGCCTGTCGGTTTTGTTCGGCGCGGGCAAAGACTTTCCGTAGCTCGGCCACCCCGTCAAAAACCGCAGATACCGGTTCAAACACCATATCGGCGGCCCCGGCCAATAAACGGGCGATGGTGGTTTTACCCGTGCCGGGCGGCCCCCATAAGATGATTGACCCTAGACTGCCCTGTGCCAGCATCATCCGTAACCGGCCGTCCGGGCCTAACAAGCTGTCCTGCCCAACAACATCATCAAGTGTTTTGGGGCGCAATAATTCTGCGAGTGGTGCCGGCGTGGCGGTGCCCAGATCAAGCTCTTCCATACCCTGTATCATCTATGAAGCGACCGAGCTTTCAAAGAAAAAAGGGCCGCCAATTGGCGACCCCTTCAAAACGCGTAAAAATGACGTTGATCTAGGCAGCGGCACCAGCCTCAACATCATCAGCGTCCATATCCTGCGTTGGGCCAGAATCCTGACCACGCGCATCCTCATCACGATCGACCAGCTCGATCACCGCCATCGGCGCCGAGTCACCATAGCGATAGCCGGCTTTTAGCACCCGCGTGTAACCACCAGCCCGCTCGGCATAACGGGGGCCCAAAACCTCAAACAGTTTTTTCGTTACCGCATCATCACGCAACCGCGCAAAAGCCAAACGGCGTGCATGTAGATCGCCGCGCTTGCCAAGTGTGATCAGACGTTCAACAACCGGTCGTAATTCCTTGGCCTTTGGCAAAGTTGTCACGATCTGTTCATGTTTGATCAGCGCCTGTGCCATGTTGCGAAACAACATTTGGCGGTGCTGCGAGGTACGGTTCAGTTTCCGACCAGCATTGCGATGACGCATTTTATTTCTCCTTAGATCCTAATTCAAAACGCTGACGAAGATTAGAAAGGTTCGTCAAGACGCCGGGCTAATTCTTCAACATTTTCAGGCGGCCAGTTGGCCACATCCATCCCAAGCTCAAGGTTCATGCCTTTCAGCACTTCCTTAATCTCGTTCAGCGATTTACGGCCAAAGTTTGGTGTCCGCAGCATTTCGTGCTCGGTTTTCAACACCAGATCGCCAATATAAACAATGTTGTCATTCTTCAGACAATTGGCTGAACGAACCGACAATTCAAGCTCATCAACTTTACGCAGCAAATTCCGGCTGAATGGCAGCTCTGGCTCGGATGGTGCTGGCTCGCCTTTTGGCTCTTCGAAATTGATGAATGTCTGCAACTGTTCCTGCAAAATACGCGCGGCATATGCCACCGCATCATCAGGCGTGATAGAGCCATCGGTTTCGATTGTCAGCAGCAGCTTGTCATAATCGGTGATCTGACCAACACGCGCATTTTCAACCTTGTAAGCAACCTGCTTGACCGGGCTGAAGATGGCGTCAATTGGAATCAGACCAATCGGTGAATCTTCGGCGCGCAGCGCGCTCGCCGGCACATATCCCTTGCCTGTATTAACGGTCAGCTCCATCGCCAATGATGCACCTTTATCGAGATGGCACAACACATGGTCAGGGTTCATAATGTCAATATTGGCGCTTTCCGAGATCATCCCGGCTGTCACCGTTGCCGGGCCTTCGGCATTCAACCGCAGACGCTTTGGCCCTTCGGCATCCATACGCACGGCAACGCCCTTCAGATTCAACACCAGATCGGTCACATCTTCGCGCACGCCCGGAATCGACGAAAACTCATGCACAACGCCTTGGATCTGCACGGACGTTACCGCCGCACCTTGCAGCGACGACAATAACACCCGCCGCAATGCGTTACCAATGGTAACACCAAAACCACGCTCGAACGGGCCAACGGCCACAACCGCCTGACTTTGGTTATATTCGGAAACTTTGATTTCCATTTCGTCTGGCTTTTTCAGATCCAGCCAATTCTTTTCAATCATGGCGATGTCCTTTTAATCAAGGTTTGCGGCACTTGGCTGCTGTCGCAGCCTGCCGCTGAAAATTCGGCAAAAAAGGCAGTTAAACGCGGCGCCGCTTACGGGGACGACAGCCATTATGCGGGATCGGTGTCACATCGCGGATTGATGTCACATTGAAACCAACTGACTGCAACGCGCGCAATGCTGACTCACGGCCTGAACCGGGGCCACGAACCTGAACATCAAGCGACTTCATGCCATGTTCCGCAGCTTTCTTGCCAGCATCTTCAGCTGCCAATTGTGCGGCGAAAGGTGTTGATTTACGCGAGCCTTTAAAGCCCATACCACCAGCCGACGCCCAGGCGATCGTATTACCCTGTATATCTGTAATGGTAACCATGGTATTGTTAAATGTGGAATTCACATGTGCAACACCATTTGAGATATTTTTCCGCTCGCGACGACGAACTCGGCCTTGGCTAGGTTGTTTTGCCATTGATTTGGACTCCTCGGGTCAGCGTGACTATTTCTTCTTACCAGCGATGGCCTTTGCCGGGCCTTTGCGGGTGCGTGCATTTGTGTGCGTACGCTGACCACGAACCGGCAGATTGCGGCGGTGCCGAAGCCCGCGCAAGCACCCAAGGTCAAGATAACGCTTGATATTCATTGACGTTTGCCGACGCAAATCACCTTCTACCAGGAAATCCTGATCAATGATGTCGCGCAAACGGGTCAGCTCCTCTTCCGACAGATCATTCACCCGGCGTTCGTCAGGGACCCCGGCTTTCGCACAGATTGTTTTGGCACTGGTTGTTCCAATGCCATGAATGTAGGTCAGTGCGATCTCGACCCGCTTTTTGGTCGGAATATTTACACCAGCAATTCGTGCCACAGTCAGGCTCCTTTTTCATTGATGACTGTTGTAACAGGTACCCGTTTTACCGGAGCCTATTTTGCCTCATTCATCGGAAAGATTTCCTTGAAGGCGGCGAATTATAGGCCGAAACTTGAAACAGTCAACCTTAACGCAAATGCGTTACTCCAATAAATTATCTATTTGCGCAGCGACGTCCTCGATAGAGGCCATGCCGTCCACACTCCGCAACACCCCTTTTTCCCGATAATAGGGAAGTAAAGGTGCCGTATTCTCATGATACACCGCCAGCCGTTTCCGCAAGGTTTCGGCATTATCATCGCTACGCGCCCCACCGGTTTCAGCAGCGCGGGTCTCAATACGCGCAAACAGCGCGTCTTCGTCAACTTTAATTTCAATCACATGGTCAAGCGCCAGACCTTTGCCACGCAACATGTCGTCGAGTGCCGCGGCCTGTGCAACGGTGCGCGGGAAACCATCCAGAATGACGCCCTGGGCGCAATCATCCTGATCCATCCGCGCATCGATCATGCCGACGATGATTTCGTCTGATACCAGTTCGCCGCGATCCATGATTTCTTTGGCGCGCAAACCCAGTTCACTTCCCGAGTCAATCGCCGCGCGCAACATGTCACCCGTCGACAACTGCACCATATTGCGGGTTGTTACAATCCGCTGTGCTTGCGTGCCTTTGCCGGCACCCGGTGCCCCAAAAAGAATGATATTCATCTAACGGCGCCCCTTCAAACGTGATTTTTTAACAAGGCCTTCATATTGATGTGCCAGCAAATGCGACTGTATCTGCCCGACCGTATCCAATGTTACGGTCACCACAATCAATAGTGATGTACCTCCGAAATAAAACGGCACGGCATATTGGCTGATCAGAATTTCCGGCAGGATACAGACCGCTGCCAGATAGGCGGCGCCAAGCACGGTTAGACGTGTCAGCACAAAATCAAGATAGTCGGCGGTCGATTTGCCCGGACGTATACCTGGCACATACCCGCCATATTTGCGCAAATTATCGGCGGTGTCCTCGGGGTTAAACACGATCGCTGTGTAGAAGAACGCGAAAAACACGATCATCCCGATATAAACCGCCAAATAAAGCGGCTGGCCACGCCCCAGCAGCGCATTCAATGTCACCAGCCATTCGGCACCGCCGGCCTGTCCACCAGACAGATTGATCAGCGATACCGGCATCAATAATAATGACGAGGCAAAAATCGGCGGTATCACACCCGGCACGTTAATCTTTAAGGGCAAAAATGACTGGTCACCACCAAACACTTTATTGCCATGCTGGCGCTTTGGATATTGCACAACAATTTTGCGCACCGAACGTTCAATGAACACGATAAAGGCGATCACCGCCGCCGCCATCACAAACAACAGCACGATCAGTATCGATGACAACGCCCCGGTACGACCCAGTTCCAGCGTGCCGGCCAATGCCGTTGGTAATTCCGCGACAATGCCAGAGAAAATAATCAGCGAGATGCCGTTACCGACGCCGCGGCTGGTAATTTGTTCGCCAAGCCACATCAGGAACAATGTACCGCCAACCAGCGTGACAACCGTGGTCAGCCGGAAAAACATCCCCGGATCACCAACCACTCCGCTGGCCGCTTCAAGCGCCACGGCGATGCCATAGCCCTGCACACTGGCCAGCAATACTGTCAGATAGCGGGTATATTGATTAATTGTCTTGCGCCCGCCCTCACCATCTTTTTTCAACGCTTCCAGCGACGGAACGATGGCGGTCATAAGCTGCATGATAATCGATGCCGTGATATAAGGCATGATATTCAGCGCAAAAATGGTCATCCGGCCGAGCGCACCGCCAGAAAACATGTCGAACATGCCCAAAATACCGCTGGATTGCTGTGAAAAAATGTCAGCAAGCGCACCCGGGTTAATGCCGGGCAATGGCAAATAGGTGCCAAGACGGTAAATGATCAGCGCACCAACTGTGAACCACAATCGTTTCTTCAGCTCATCGGCTTTTGCCAATGCGCCAAAACCGGATCCTGCTGCCATACGATCGGTGGGTGATGCCATGCGTCCGAGCTACCTTAACTATTCAGTTGCGGCGGCTGGAACGACAATCTTACCGCCAGCTTTTTCAACAGCAGCAATCGCCGCTTTCGAGGCGCCGGCTGCATGAATTTCAACCTTCTTTGCGGTCAGCGCACCCTTTGCCAGAATGCGCACACCGTCGCGCGGCTTGCTGATAACACCAGCTGCCAGCATTGCTGCTGGATCGATTGGCTTAGCCGCATCCAGCTTACCGGCGTCGACAGCTGCCTGCAGACGACCCAGATTGACCTCAACATAGTCCTTGCGGAAAATATTGGTAAAGCCACGCTTTGGCAAACGCCGGTGGATCGGCATTTGACCACCTTCAAAGCCGTTGATCGACACGCCAGAGCGTGCCTTTTGGCCTTTGTGACCGCTTCCCGATGTTTTACCAGTGCCCGAGCCGATACCGCGCCCAACCCGCTTGGCGTTTTTGGTCGCGCCCGGATTGTCTTTGACTAGGTTCAGTTTCATGTTTTGCTCCTGCCGGCCTGTGTTCACAGCATGCCGTCGTTTAAAATCTTATGTTTCTTATTGATCAACGCGAACCAGATGCTTGACCTTGTTAATCATACCACGCACTGATGGTGTGTCTTCAAGATCACGGGTGCGGCCGATTTTGTTCAAACCGAGGCCGATCAATGTCTGGCGCTGGTCACCTTTGCGGCCTATAGCGCTTTTCGTCTGGGTGACCCGAACAGTTGATTTGGCAGCCATCTGCACTCTCCTAATTCGCAGCGACGGCGTCGTCGCCGGCCTGCTTGTCTTCGCGTTTACCCAACACATCAGCGACCCGCTTGCCACGCTTTTGCGCAACCGAACGTGGTGCCTGAATATGTTCAAGTGCCGAGAATGTCGCCTTGATCATGTTGTGCGGGTTTGAACTGCCAATTGATTTGGCAACAATGTCCTGAATACCAAGCACTTCAAATACCGCGCGCATCGGGCCACCGGCGATGATGCCTGTACCGGCCTGTGCCGCCCGCAACAGAACTTTGCCAGCCCCGTAATAGCCTTTGATATCGTGATGCAATGTACGGCCATCGCGCAATGGAATCCTTACCATGTTGCGTTTTGCACCTTCGGTTGCCTTGCGAATGGCTTCCGGCACCTCACGGGCTTTACCCGTACCAAAGCCAGCCCGTCCTTTGCCGTCTCCGACAACGACAAGTGCGGCAAAACCAAACCGGCGTCCACCTTTGACCACCTTGGCCACACGATTGATGCCAACCAGCTTTTCGAGCAGTTCTGGCTCTTCACGTTCTGCGCTACGATCCCGACGTTCGTTATTGCGTGCCATTAATCCGTGCTCCTTAGAATTTCAAACCGGCTTCGCGCGCGGCATCGGCCAGCGCCTTGACGCGACCATGGAAAATATAACCGCCGCGATCAAATACCACAGCCTCAACACCCTTTGCTTTGGCACGCTCGGCAACCAGCTTGCCAACCACAGCCGCAGCTGCGGCATCAGCCGTTGTCTTGCTTGCCTTTTTGAAATCGGCATCGAGTGTTGATGCGGCCGCCATTGTGTTGCCAGCCTGATCATCAATGATTTGTGCATAGATGTGCTTTGACGAACGGTGCACGGTCAGACGTGGTTGTCCGCTTGCCACCTTGCGCAACTTTGTACGATTACGCGTCCGACGACGCTCAAATAGTTCTTTCGATGTAAACATGAGCGTTCCCTACTTCTTCTTACCTTCTTTGCGCACAATATGCTCACCGGCATATTTCACACCCTTGCCTTTAAACGGCTCTGGTGGACGCTTTGAACGTATCTCAGATGCAAACTGCCCAAGCAATTGCTTGTCAGCACCTGAAATGTTGATTTGCGTGTTGTTTTCAACAGCGACTGTCAGACCCGCAGGCACAGCCATTTCGACCGGGTGGCTATAGCCAAGGTTGAGCACCAGCTTGTTACCCTGCATCGCCGCACGATAACCAACGCCATTGATTTCCAGCTTCCGCGTAAATCCTTCACCAACCCCGACAACCATGTTGTTGATGGTTGCCCGCATGGTTCCCCATAAGGATTGTGAAAGCTTGGTTTTACGGCGGGGTTTCACTGTTGCCACATCATCAGCGACGACCAGCTCAACCTCACTATGCAACGGCGCACTCAGTTCACCATTCTTTCCCTTTACAACAACCACACCATCTTGCTGTGACACTGTGACACCAGATGGGATGGCAATTGCACTATTACCGACACGAGACATGTCAATCGCTCCTTAAAATACGTGGCAGAGGACTTCGCCACCGACTTTTGCCGTGCGGGCCTCATTGTCTGACAAAACGCCACGTGGGGTCGACAGAATGGCAATGCCCAGACCGTTATACACCCGCGGCAGGTCACGAATACCGTAATAGACACGACGGCCCGGACGAGACACCCGCTTGATTTCTGAAATCACCGGCTGACCTTCATGGTATTTCAACTCGATTTTCAGCTCTTTCAAACCCGGCCGAATATCAACGCTTGAATAGTTGCGGATATAGCCTTCGCGCTTGAGAACTTCCAACACATTGCTCCGAAACCGCGATGCCGGGCTAGAAACGACGCTTTTGCGCGCATTCTGGCCGTTCCGGATACGGGTCAGCATATCGCCGAGAGGATCACTCATAGACATCTTGCTTTTCTCCTCTTACCAGCTTGACTTCACAACGCCCGGTACCTGCCCCATTGAGGCCAGATCACGCAGAGCGATACGAGACATTTTCAGTTTGCGATCGTAACCACGTGGACGGCCTGACACCTCACAGCGGTTACGCACACGAATCTTTGAGCTGTTACGTGGCTCTTTAGACAATTTCAAAACAGCCTGAAACCGCTCTTCCATTGATACGTTTTTATCAGCGATGATCGCCTTTAACGCAACACGACGAGCTCCACGGGCAGCGACAATACGCTTACGCTTATTGTTTTTTTCTACGGCGCTTTTCTTAGCCATGACTGAACCCTTCTGCGCTTACGCTTTGATGAACGGAAATTCGAAGCCAGCGAGCAATTCACGCGCTTCATCATCCGTATTGGCCGAGGTTACTACGATAATATCCATACCGCGCATCTCATCGACCTGATCATAATCAACTTCGGGAAAAACGATCTGTTCCTTGATCCCCATGGCGTAATTGCCACGACCATCAAAGCTCTTTCCATTTAGTCCACGAAAGTCACGAACCCGCGGCAAAGCAATATTTACCAACCGGTCGAGAAACTCAAACATACGCTCGCGGCGCAAAGTCACCTTGCAACCAATCGGCATACCCTCGCGCAGCTTAAAGGCAGCATTTGCCTTTTTTGCACGTGTTACAATTGGCTTCTGACCGGTGATCGCTGCCAGTTCACGAGTGGCATGTTCGATTTTCTTTGAATCACGAACGGCCTCACCGACTCCCATATTGATCACGACTTTTTCAAGTTTGGGTGCCTGCATAACATTGGCATAACCAAACTTTTCCATCAGCGCCGGGCGAACTGCCGTCAGATAATGTTCTTCTAAACGCGTTTTCATCTCAGCTTTTTCACTCCTTACCCTGGATTACGCCAGAGCTTTACCAGACCGTTTGGCGATCCGGACTTTTTTACCATCTTTCACCTCAAACCCGACGCGTGTTGCCGCACCAGATTCTGGATCAACATGAGCTACATTAGAAATATGCAAAGGCGCTTCCATGGGAATGATCCCACCGGCATCATTCTGTGTCGCACGACGATGCCGCTTGACCATGTTTACGCCCTGTACACGCACCCGAGACTCGGCACGAAGCACTTCAAGAACTTCGCCTTTTTTGCCTTTGTCACGGCCGGTAATTACGACGACCTGATCGCCTTTTTTGATTTTGAATTTCTCAGCCATTACAGCACCTCCGGTGCCAGAGAAATAATTTTCATAAATTTACGGCCACGCAACTCGCGGGTCACTGGGCCAAAGATCCGTGTGCCAATCGGCTCGTCCTGCTTGTTCAACAGCACCGCAGCGTTCCGGTCAAACCGAATAGCACTGCCGTCAGCCCGGCGGATTTCCTTGGCGGTGCGCACGATAACAGCGCGATGCACATCACCCTTTTTGACCTTGCCGCGTGGGATCGCCTCTTTAACCGAGACGACAATCACATCGCCAACACCGGCAACCTTGCGACCTGAACCACCAAGCACTTTGATGCATTGCACACGGCGCGCACCAGAGTTATCAGCAACTTCAAGATTTGACTGCATTTGGATCATGACAGTCCTCCCTAGCCTTTAGCTACATCGTCATAGACCACTTCAAAGGTCTTTGACTTGGACACTGGTGCACATTCACGAATACGCACACTGTCACCCTCTTTGAAACGGTTTTCAGCATCATGTGCCGCAAACTTTTTCGACTGGGTGATAATCTTTTTATACACCGGATGCATGATACGACGCTCGACGCTAACGGTAACCGTCTTGTCGGCTTTATCGCTCACTACAGTGCCTTGCATAGTACGCTTTGGCATAACTTGCTTTCCTTACTTTGCGGCGCTGGCCTGCTGGCCAAGAACAGTTTTAATACGGGCAATTTCACGGCGCACAATGCGCGCCCGTGATGGGTTTTCGAGCTGACCGCCAGCCACCTGAAACCGCAAGTTAAACTGCTCTTTTTTCAGTTCGACGAGCTGGGTCTTGAGTTCATCAGCGGTTTTGGCGCGAAGCTCTTCAGCTTTAACAGTTGCCATGCGTGCGTCTCCCCTTAATCAGTGTCGCCGAGACGGCGCACAATACGTGTATCGAGGGGCAGTTTTGCAGCGGCAAGCGTCAATGCCTGTTGCGCAAGATCCCATGGCACACCATCAATTTCAAACATAATCCGGCCAGGCTTAACCCGTGCTACCCAAAACTCGGGTGAGCCTTTACCTTTACCCATCCGTACCTCGGCAGGCTTTGACGATACCGGCACATCAGGAAAAATCCGGATCCAGACCCGTCCAGCACGACGCAGATGGCGGGTGATGGCGCGGCGCGCTGCTTCAATCTGCCGTGCAGTCACACGCTCTGGCGTTACAGCCTTGAGGCCATATGCACCAAAATTCAGCTGTGTTCCGCCTTTTGCCATACCATGGATACGGCCTTTATGGGCTTTACGAAACTTTGTACGCTTTGGCGAAAGCATCTACCTATCTCCTCCGACTTAACCGTTGCTGCGTGGCGCTGAGCCAGACTGCTGTTCGGCGAGCCGCTTGTCTTGAGCCATTGGGTCATGTGCCATGACCTCACCCTTAAACACCCACACTTTGATGCCGCAGGCACCATAGGTGGTAAAGGCTGTGGCTTCTCCATAATCAACATCTGCGCGCAATGTATGCAGTGGCACGCGGCCTTCACGATACCACTCAGTCCGGGCAATCTCTGCACCACCCAAACGGCCGGCACAGTTAATCCGCACACCCAATGCACCAAGACGCATTGCCGACTGCACTGCCCGCTTCATCGCCCGGCGAAAACCAACCCGGCGCTCCAGCTGCTGTGCGATATTTTCGGCCACCAGCTTGGCGTCAATTTCAGGCTTGCGCACTTCAACAATATTCAGGCTGACATCGCCGCCAATGCGGGCTGACAGATCATTGCGCAGCTTTTCGATATCCTGACCTTTTTTACCGATGATCAAACCCGGCCGACCAGCATGGATTGTCACCCGTGCACGCCCGGCAGGACGCTCAATCACCACGCGGCTGATCGCCGCCTGCTTCAGCCGATCCATCAGATAGGCGCGCAGCTTAATGTCCTGATGCAACAGCTCACCATAATTACGGCCAGCATACCAGCGTGAGTCCCATGTGCGGTTGATTCCAACGCGCAAGCCAATTGGCTTTACTTTCTGACCCATTCTACTGCTCTCCTCTTTCACCGACAACAATCGTCAGGTGTGAAAATGGCTTTAAAATCCGCGCACCGCGGCCCTTTGCACGCGCCCGAAAGCGCTTCATAACAAGGCCCTTGCCGACATGCGCCTCTTTCACATAAAGCCGGTCAACATCCAGCGAATGGTTGTTTTCCGCATTCGCAATGGCTGACTGCAGCGCCTTTTTCACATCGCCGGAAATGCGACGACGCGAAAATGACAATGTGGCGATGGCCTTGTTGACATCCATGCCCCGGATCATTGCCGCGACCAGATTCAGCTTTTGTGGGCTGATGCGCAGATTGCGAACCACTGATTTGGCTTCGCTATCAGACAAGGTGCGAGGTTTTGCTTGCTTACCCATGATGAGTCCTTAACGCTTTGATTTCTTATCGGCGGCGTGGCCGTAATAGGTGCGGGTTGGGGCAAATTCGCCTAATTTATGTCCAACCATTTCCTCGGATACTGACACCGGAATAAACTTGCTACCGTTGTGCACACCAAAGGTCAGCCCGACAAATTGTGGCATGATCGTTGACCGGCGTGACCAGGTCTTAATGACCTCATTACGCCCGGACTCACGAACCTTGTCGGCCTTCTTCAACAAATACCCATCGATAAATGGGCCTTTCCAAACTGAACGTGCCATGACTAATAACGCCCCTTATGGCTTGCGACGCCGCACAATCAGGCGGTCTGTCTTTTTGTTAGAACGTGTACGCTTGCCCTTTGTTGGCTTGCCCCAAGGTGTCACCGGATGACGGCCACCCGATGTACGGCCTTCACCACCACCATGCGGGTGATCAATCGGGTTCATCACCACACCACGGACATGCGGACGACGGCCAAGCCAGCGGCTACGCCCAGCCTTGCCAATCTTAATGTTCTGTTGATCCGGGTTAGACACCGCACCGATCGACGCCATACATTCAGACCGCACCAAACGCACCTCACCAGATGTCAGGCGCAAAATAGCATAGCCGCGGTCACGGCCAACAAGCTGAATATAGGTGCCGGCGGAACGCGCCAACTGGCCACCCTTACCGGGCTTGAGCTCGACATTATGCACCAATGTGCCAACCGGGATATTTGCCAGCGGCAACGCATTGCCGGGTTTAATATCAGAGCCGATGCCGGAACGCACCCGATCGCCAACAGACAGACGCTGCGGTGCCAGAATATAGCTCTGCACACCATCTTCATAGGTGATCAGCGCGATAAAGGCAGTCCGGTTTGGATCATATTCAATCCGCTCAACAGTCGCCTCAACACCGGTCTTGGTGCGTTTAAAATCGATCAGGCGATAGCGCCGCTTGTGGCCACCACCTTTTTGCCATGATGTCACATGGCCAGAATTATTGCGCCCACCGGTTTTGCTCAAACCTTCGGTCAATTTCTTCACCGGGCCGCCTTTGTACAGCGCCGACTTGTCAACAAGAACAAGGTTACGCTGGCTTGGGGTGGTTGGGTTGAATTTTTTCAAAGCCATTTTAACTACACTCCCATCAGGTCAATGTTCTGACCCTCTGCCAATGTCACCATCGCCTTTTTCATATCACTGCGCCGACCAGCGCGACCGCGAAAGGTTTTGGTCTTACCCTTTTGCACGATTGTGTTCACAGCGGTGACCTTGACATTAAACAACATCTCGACAGCGGCCTTGATCTCCGGCTTCGTCGCATTGATTGCAACGGCAAAAGTCACCTGGCCATTTTCATTAGCCATGGTCGCCTTTTCGGTAATGATCGGGCGCAAAATTGTGTCATAGGCAGCCGCCTTTGAAACAACAGTGTTGACCGGCTTACGCGCACGAATACTCATTTCAGGCGCTCCTCAAGATGGGCCGCGGCGTCCTTTGACAAAACCAGAACATCACGACGCAGAATGTCATACACATTGATGCCCTGCTGCGGCAGCACATCAACCAACGGAATATTGCGGGCGGCCTTAACGAACATTTCGTCAAGCTCTGCACCACCAATGATCAGCGCGTTTTCCGCGCCGAGTTTGGCAAGCTGCCCACGCAATTTGGCAGTTTTACCGCCATCCTTGCCGCCAGCCGCCAGCTTATCGACAACCAAAAGCTTGCCTTCAGCCGCCTTTGACGACAGCGCCGAACGCAATCCCAACTGCCGCACTTTTTTTGGCAAATGATGCCCATGATCGCGCACCACCGGGCCATGCACAACGCCGCCACCGCGGAACTGCACAACTGATGCCGCGCCATGACGCGCCCGGCCTGTGCCTTTTTGCTTGAACATCTTGGCCGTGGTTGCGGCCACTTCAGAACGCGACTTGACCTTATGTGTTCCGGCGCGGCGCTTTGCCAGCTGCCACTTTACCACACGTGCAACAATGTCAGCCCGTGGCGCGACACCAAAAACCGCATCAGCAAGCGTGACGTCACCAGCAGACTTATTATCAAGCGTTTTTACAGCTACCTTCATCACCCTATTCCTTTTCGCTTTCAGCGGCAGACCCGGATGGCTCATCGCCAGCGGCTTCGGCTGGTGCCGCATCTGCGCCAGCGGCATCATCTGCGCCGGCAGCGTCATCTGCGCCAGCGGCATCCACACCCGATGGCGCTTCGGCTGCCTGCTCGCCGACCGCAGCAATCAGACCGGCCGGAAACGGTGCATCCTCAGGCAGTTTCGCCTTGATCGCGTCGCTGATCAGCACCCATCCGTTTTTCGGACCCGGGACGGCGCCGCACAGCAGCACAACACCCTCGTCATCATCGACCGCCACAACCTCAATATTCTGCGTTGTGTTCCGGATTGCACCCAACTGGCCAGCCATTTTCTTGCCCTTAAACACCTTGCCAGGATCCTGACACTGACCGGTTGAACCATGCGAGCGATGCGATACTGACACACCATGTGATGCCCGCAGACCGGCAAAATTATGCCGCTTCATGGCACCGGCAAAACCCTTACCCTGGGTGGTGCCAACAACGTCAACCTTTTGCCCGGCAACGAAATGGCTAGCAGCCAGCGACGCACCTACATCCAAAACCGCATCCTCGCTGACACGAAACTCAGCAAGCTTTGATTTCGGCAAAACATTGGCCTTGGCAAAATGGCCGCGCATTGGCTTTGACACATTTTTTGCCTTGGCAACGCCGGCACCAAGCTGCAGCGCTGTATAGCCATCCTTTTCGGCGTTGCGCACTGCAACAACCTGAACATCATCAAGCTTTAAAACGGTGACAGGCACATGGTGGCCAGCATCGTTAAACACTCGGGTCATACCCAATTTACGGGCGATAATGCCGCTACGCATAACTCTGGTTCCTTACCTACAGCTTAATCTCTACATCAACACCGGCTGCCAGATCGAGCTTCATCAGCGCATCGACGGTTTGCGGTGTCGGATCAATAATGTCCAGCAAACGCTTGTGCGTGCGGATCTCGAATTGCTCACGGCTTTTCTTATTGACGTGCGGCGAACGTAAAACAGTCATCCGACGCAGATTTGTCGGCAGCGGTATTGGCCCACGAACTTCGGCACCTGTACGCTTGGCGGTGTTAACGATTTCGGTCGTAGACTGATCGAGAATACGATGATCGAATGCCTTTAACCGAATACGTATATTCTGGGTTTCCATAACTGCTTTACCTCGTCTGGTATACATAAAGGAGGGCGAAAACCGCCCTCCCTACAATCTTTAATATTTATTTCACGACTGACGATACGACGCCGGCGCCGACGGTGCGGCCACCTTCGCGGATCGCAAAGCGCAAACCTTCATCCATCGCAATCGGCGCAATCAAGGTGACTGTCATCGCAATATTATCACCCGGCATCACCATCTCGGTGCCTGCTGGCAGTTCAACCGAACCGGTCACATCGGTGGTACGGAAATAAAACTGTGGACGATAATTTGAGAAAAACGGTGTATGACGCCCGCCCTCATCCTTGGTCAGAACATAGGCTTCGCATTTGAACTCGGTATGCGGCGAAATTGATCCCGGCGCACACAACACCTGGCCACGCTCAACTTCCTCGCGCTTGGTTCCGCGCAGCAACACACCAACATTGTCCCCAGCTTCACCCTGATCAAGCAGCTTGCGGAACATTTCAACACCGGTGCAGGTTGTCTTTTGTGTCTCTTTCAGACCAACAATCTCAATCTCTTCACCAACATTCACAATGCCGCGCTCAATACGACCGGTGACAACCGTGCCACGACCCGAAATCGAAAACACATCTTCAATCGGCATCAGGAATGGCTGATCCTTCGGACGCTCCGGCTGTGGGATATAAGCATCAACCGCCGCCATCAGCTCTTTAATCGCTTCCTTGCCAATCTTCTCGTCACTGTCTTCAAGTGCCGCCAGCGCTGATCCCTTCACAATCGGAATGTCATCGCCCGGAAACTCATAGGATGACAAAAGCTCACGGATCTCCATCTCAACCAGTTCCAACAGCTCTTCATCATCAACCTGATCAACCTTGTTCATGAACACGCACAATGCCGGTACACCAACCTGACGTGCCAGCAAAATATGCTCGCGGGTCTGTGGCATCGGGCCATCAGCAGCGGACACAACCAAAATCGCTCCATCCATCTGCGCCGCACCGGTGATCATGTTCTTCACATAGTCAGCATGCCCGGGACAATCGACATGCGCATAGTGACGGTTGTCAGTCTCATATTCAACATGCGCTGTCGAAATGGTGATACCGCGGGCGCGCTCTTCCGGCGCCTTGTCAATCTGATCATAAGCAGAAAACTCAGCGCCGCCGGTCTCAGCCAGAACCTTGGTAATGGCTGCGGTCAAAGACGTCTTGCCGTGGTCAACATGGCCAATTGTGCCAATGTTACAATGCGGCTTGGATCGGTCAAACTTTTCTTTGGACATCTCTTTTGAACTCCTATTGCTTAATTGTTAGGCCATTTTGGCGCGGACTTCGTCAGCCACCGCCTGCGGCACTTGTTCATAATGGTCAAACTGCATGCTGTATTGGGCACGACCCTGGCTCATCGAACGCAAGGTGTTGATATAGCCAAACATGTTCGCCAGAGGCACCATCGCGTCAATGACCTTGGCGTTACCTCTTGGGTTCATGCCGCCGACGTTACCTCTACGGCTATTCAAATCCCCGATGATATCACCCATGTATTCTTCCGGGGTGATTACCTCTACCTTCATAATTGGCTCTAACAGCTTGGGGCCTGCTTTGTTCATCGCCTCACGGAACGCTGCGCGCCCGGCGATTTCGAATGCAAGCACTGAGGAGTCAACGTCATGGCTGGCACCATCAATTAATGTTGCCTCAAAATCGATAACGGGAAATCCTGCGATTGTTCCGGTTTCCTTGGCCATGGTGATGCCTTTTTCGACCCCAGGGATGAATTCCTTCGGAACCGAACCACCCACAACCTTGTTGGTAAAGCGGAAGCTCTCTTCGTTTTGCGGCGCAAAGACAATTTTAACTCTGGCGAACTGACCTGAACCACCTGACTGTTTCTTATGGGTGTAATCCACCTCAACTTCTTTGGTGATGGTTTCACGATACGCCACCTGTGGGGCGCCGATATTGGCTTCTACCTTAAACTCACGCTTCAGGCGATCGACCAAAATATCGAGATGCAATTCACCCATGCCGCGCATAATTGTCTGGCCTGATTCAATATCACTGCTGACCTGAAAAGACGGGTCTTCTGCTGCCAGTCGCTGCAGGCCAGTTGACATTTTTTCCTGATCATTCTTTGACTTAGGCTCGATAGCGATTTCGATAACAGGATCGGGGAAGGTCATTGTTTCTAAGATAAGCGGCTTTGCAGAGTCACAGAGCGTGTCTCCCGTGGTGCTTTCCTTTAAACCAGCCAGAGCAACAATGTCACCCGCATAGGCAGCCTCGATTTCCTCGCGGTTATTCGAATGCATCATCATCATCCGGCCAACGCGCTCACGCTTGCCTTTTGTTGAATTCATGATGCTGTCACCCTTCTTGAGGGAACCCGAATACAACCGAACGAATGTTAACGAGCCAACGAAAGGGTCGTTCATGATCTTAAACGCCAGGCCTGACATTGGCTCTGCATCATCAGCGCGACGCTCAATATTGCGTGTCTCAGTCTCATCACCGGGCGCAAAGCCTGTGTAAGCCGGCACGTCAAGCGGCCCGGGAAGATAATCAATCACCGCATTCAGCATCGGCTGCACACCTTTATTCTTAAAGGCCGAGCCGCACAATACCGGTACGAATGACATATTCAGCGTACCCATACGAATCAAGCGCTGCAGGGTTTCGACATCAGGCTCCTCTCCATCGAGGAATTTTTCCATCACATCGTCATCCTGCTCGACCGCCAGCTCAATCAGGTAAGCCCGCATTTCAGCGGCCTTATCAGCCAGCTCCGGGCGGACATCCTGCAAACGCCACGACGCGCCAAGATCCTCAGAATCCCACACCCATTCCTGCATGGTGATCAGATTTACCAGGCCGGCAAATTCGTTTTCCGCGCCAATCGGCAAATGAACCGGCAACGGTACCGCGCCCGTGCGGTCTTTAATCATATCAACGCAATTGAAGAAATCCGCGCCGATTTTGTCCATTTTATTGACAAAAACGATACGCGGCACCGAATAACGGTCAGCCTGACGCCATACGGTTTCTGTCTGCGGCTCTACACCGGCATTGGCATCAAGCACACATACAGCACCGTCAAGAACCGCCAACGAACGCTCAACCTCAATGGTGAAGTCAACGTGGCCGGGCGTGTCGATGATG
>Ga0181553_10001351_pt1 | contig 21766 bp, 50 predicted proteins | sample 011ome_17_FD_133753 | JGI IMG/M metagenome (GOLD analysis project Ga0181553, IMG submission 133753) | Coastal salt marsh microbial communities from the Groves Creek Marsh, Skidaway Island, Georgia - 011502XT metaG (megahit assembly) | ecosystem: Environmental > Aquatic > Marine > Intertidal...
ATGGGCACTCAATTGGGCCAAGGCTTGGGCGCGATCGGCAAGATGCTGGGGCAATTCGGCGCGCAAAAAAAGGCTGAAGAGCAAGACGCGGCGGCACAAAAATCGGTCATGGGCCTTTTGAACGAGGGCCGCAATCAGGCCATGGAGGCACACGGCGGCCCCACGGTCCAGGCGGCGTCTCAGGCCGAAGCGGCTAAGCCGATGTTCCCGCCGCAAGTCAAGAGACTGGCGCGTGCCTGGGCGGAATCGGGGAAAGCCAAGGAGGCGATGGATCTGCTCCAAAGCTACGCGCTCAAAGAGCGTCCGGAGAGCAAGCCTTCGCGTGAGTGGGTTGTCGGCCCTGACGGCAAGCCCGCCCTTATGGATGCAAGCGTTATCGCCGAGTCTCCTGGCGTATACCGCCCTTATGAGAAGCCTGGGGCAAACGCGGGGCCGAAAACGATCAAGGGCGCTGACGGCCACCAGTACTATGTTGACGGCGCAAATGCGGGCAAGCGGGTGTTGCCGGGGGTGAAGACGAAGCCAAACCTGACCAATGACTGGAACAACTATCAGCTGGCAAAATCCCAAGACCGGGGCATTGGGACATTTACGGAATATCAACGAAGTCTCCGGGCTGCGTCCGCTCCTCGCAACGAAGGAACAATCCCAACGGGCATGCAGGCGGTGCGTGACGATCAAGGACGGCTGGTGCGCTACGAGCCAGTTCCGGGTAGCAAGCAAGCACAGGAGGCCAAGGCGCAGATCGCAGCAGCGGAAATGAAGACCGCACAGAAGACGACACAATCGACGGTAGTGACGGAGGACATTGATCGCGTGCTCGCATCGGTTGCCGAAGATCCGACGATTGTGGCCGGGCTCTTTGCGCCGGCACTCTCTTTGATCGCCGGATCACCCGCGCACGATGTGTCAAAGAACCTTGGAACCATCAAAGCCAGTATCGGATTCGACAAACTCCAGGCAATGCGGGAATCGTCACCTACCGGCGGCGCCTTGGGCAGCGTTTCGGAGCGCGAGAACGAACTTCTGCAATCTGTTTTTGGCGCGCTGGCCCAAAGCCAAAGCCCGGGACAGCTCGCTTACAACTTGCGGCGCTTGCATAACGTCTACAGTGACACGGTTCACGGCCCGAACGCTGGCCCATCCAAGGAATCCTTCCGCTACGACGTGAAAACCGGCGAGCGTGTGCCGGTGGCAAATTATCCGGGGGGCAGTATAGACGTGAACACCGTTGACTTGGACACGTTCACGCCAGATATGGTGGATGACTTGACGGACGAAGAGGCCGCTATCTTGATGAAGAGGCTCGATGAGCGGGATGCGGGACTGGGCGGGGCAGAGGTTCCGTCTCGTTAGCGACAGAACCCGGCGCGATCAACTTCAACGTTGTTGTAAAGGGCAGGGTGCCCGGCCATCCCTTCGTCAGCGAAAACAGTCAAGATCACGTCTTTTCTTACGAACGTGATTGTTCGATTTCCTTTGAAAGCGCTCAAAGGCGTATCGAATTTCGGTCCAGAATGGGCATTTTGCGCCGGCAAATCAATAGAATGAAGCCTTATTGACCGAGCGGGAAGTGGATCGAGTTGTGGGGGGTGTTTGATAAAATTCCATTTCCCGCCGAACTTAAACTCACACCGCAGTTCCGTCTTGGAGAACAGATCATCTGCGATGGCGGGCGCGGCGAGGAGCAAAAGTGCGAGGGTGATCAAGGTGCGCATCAGAAGAATATGGGGGGTGGTGCGGGGAAACGCAAATTACTGATTCCTACCCATGAGATAGCTGAAGATGGTGTCGGCGATAAATTCTCCTCCCATTGTCGGCCCCCGTCTTTTGTTGATGCGACTATGCATCCCGCCCCCTTAGTGTCGAATTTGGAGTCCGCGATATGAACGATGATGTCGGTTTGAAAGAGCGTCTTAGGCAGCGCCTTTCGGGCACGGGCGGGATAACTTCTAGCCCAAGTGCCGCCAAGGCGGGACTCAAGACGCGTCTTGTCTCCCTAGAGTCTGGTGGTAAAGACTTCGCCGCCCGCGCCGCGCAAATGTCGCCAATGGATCTTTCCGGCGCTCGGGCTAAAAACGACGCTTTCGGCGCTTATCTCCGCGAAGAGGCTAAAAAGCCACGCCCAGGCGAAACCGACGCTGAGCGCGAGGTTCGTCTATACGGCAAGCTATCCGAAGGCCGCGAGCCTATCTCAGCGGGGGAAGGGGTATTGCGGGCGGGAGGTCACGGGCTGTCCTTCGGCTCGATGGATGAAGGCGTTGCGGCTCTGGCGGCGCTCAACCCAAGCGCTGGTGGAACCTATGGCGACCGTTACGACGCCTATTTGGCGCGCGAGAGTGCGAAACTGAAGCAATTCCGTGAAGAATCCCCGGTCTTGGCTTACGGCGCGGAGATTGCGGGCAGCCTCCCTACGGCGATTGTAACGGGGCCGTCCTATGGCGCAGCGAAAAGTCTGATGGGCGAGGCGGGCAAGCAAGCTGCCGTCGGCGCGGCGCAAGCGGGCGTTTATGGTTTCGCGGCAGGCGAGGGCGACGTGACGGACAGAGCCGTGAATGCGGCCCAAGCGGCTCCTATCGGCGGCGCGCTTGCCGGGGTGGCTGTCCCTGCGGTTGCTGGCGTGAGGGCCGTCGCCGGTCGAGTGGCGGATAAGGTCGCGCGAACCAAGGCCGCACAGAACCAAACGCGAGACCTGCCCGGCGGCGGGCTAACCCGTGAACAATACGAGCGCCTTGCTGTCCCGTTTCGAGACGATCCAGACGCCGTGTTAGAAGGGGCAAAGCGCATCCGCGATTTGGGCGATGACGCGATGCTTGCGGACGCGGCCCCGCATTATGACGACGCCTTGGATGCGGCGATCCAACGTAGCGGCCCAGGCGGCGTTCAGGCGACGAAAGCCATTGAAGCGCGGGCATCCAACGCCAATGAGACACTTACCGGGGCTCTGGACGACGCGCTTGGTGAGCCCGAGGGGATTATTGCTCAGTTGCGCGGCAATCGGCAAAACACGGCGACGGCTCGGGGGGATGCTTATGACGCGGCCTATAACAAGGCGATCAACTATTCCGCCGACAGCGGGGCGCGAATTGAATCGGTCTTAAACCGCATCCCGGACGGGGTGATATCCCAAGCGGTGGAGCGCGCCAATACCCGCATGAAATGGGACGGCAAGCAGGCCAAGCAAATCCTATTTGATGTTGCCGACGACGGCTCCGTTACGTTCCGGGAAATGCCGAACGTGATCCAGCTAGACTATATCAAGCGGGGGCTGGGCGACATGGGATACGACGGTGTTTCATCCATGAACCCGGCGACGGCCGAGCAGCAACTTTTTCAGGACATGGCCCGCGAATTGAGAAACGCGATTAGCGATGCTGTGCCGGAGTACAGCGACGCCTTGCGGATCGCGGGGGATGCTATTTCCGTCCGAGAATCACTCATGTTTGGGCTGGACGTGCTGAAGGGCAAAACCACGCGGGAAGGCGTTGAGGAATTTCTGAAAGGCAAGGGCCCGGCGGAAGTCACCGCCATCAAGAAAACTCTGCGCCAAACGATTGATGACATGGTGGCCAACGTCAGCCGAACGGCGTTAGACGACAACACCGCCGCCCGCGAGGCTCTGTCGACCCTGAAAAGCCTGTCCAGCCGGGCGACACGCGAAAAGCTGGAAATGCTTCTCGGCAAAAAGGACACGGCGAGGCTTCTCACGGAGGTTAGCCGCGCATCCCGAGCGCTGGCACTGCGGGGCAACGTGGCCAGGAACTCGGCAACCTACCGGCGCCAAGCGATGGGTGGGCGTGATGCAGACGCCGCCGCGCCTGGTGTGGTTGGAGAGCTTGCCCGAGGGAACCCCCTTGAGGCCGCCCGGAGAGGCATTCAGGCGACAACCGGACAAACGCCGCAGGCGCAACGCCGGGCGATGGACGCGGTGGATCAAAGGATGGTCGGGCTTTTGGTCGGCACGCGCGGGGATGACGCCGCGCGCTTGGCTGAGGGCATTGGGCGAACGGCAAACATGGGGCCAAGGGTCCGATCGGGGGCTGGTAACCTAGGCCTTGGCACGTTGTCCCGTCCGGCACCGTCAGCCGCCGAACTGTGGGAGCAGCCCCGCCGCGTGTTTGGAGTCAGGCGGCGACCATAAGCATGACTGCGACCCATATTAATGGAAATGCCATACACCCCAGGGCAACGAGCTTTTCCCCGGCTTCATCCACGGAAAGGCCTCGAAGTTGATAGCATCCGAAGAGAAACATCGCGGTCAGTAAATTGGCGAGCAGCACGCCGGCGGCGATCGTGAAGGCCTCACTCATCGTCGGATAGCCCGAGATCTACCAATCGCCGGATGGCCTCTGACCGGTTCGGCACGTCCGGCTGTTTCGCACGCCACTCATCGACCCGCTTCAGCATCTCGGTTGCGATGGTCAGGTGGATTTGTGCGTCGAATTTCTTTTCTGGCGGCATTTGTCCAACATGGCGATGCCGAATTGATTCCGCAAGTGGGTTGGTGCTTGCGTGCCACATGATGTGTGTAAAACATATCTATATAACAATATGGAGGGCGGCATGCGATCCCTGGTGATGCTTTTCGTTATGGCCTTCGCGTTCCCGGCCATTGCTCAGACCCGCCCGATAGCCGTGCCCCTGCAAATGATATGCACGCCGACCGAGTCATGGACTCGCCAGCCGGACATGAAGGGCATTTTAGGCGGGATGGATGACGCTTCCGATGTTTGGAGCGTTTATGCGTCGGAAACGGGCTTCAACATCCTGGTGACGTTTCAAGGACTGATTTGCCTTGTCGGGAGCGGGAATGAAGTCGGCGATCATCTCATTCTCCCGATCCCAGTAGCGAAGAAGGGCAAGGCGTCATGAGTTTCGATCAATTGCTTGCCACCTTCGGCCCGGTTGGCGCGTTGCTGATCGTGGCCGTGGTCGCCCTTTGGGTGGCGTATCAAAAATCGGTGGCGAAGGGATACGAACGTGAGGCCAAAATGGGCGAGGCGCTTTCCCAGGCGGCGCAGAGCATGACGTTGCTCGCGGCTAGGATCGAATCCTGGGAGCGTTCGCGATGATCGCATTGTTCCCGTGGCAAAAGACACCCAACCCCGATGCGGCGGATAAGGCCGTTGCTGATTATCACAAGGCCTTCACCCGTCTAATGAAGGCGCTCGATACCGCGACCGATGGCGGGGTCAAGGCCATGGATGGCTTGGCGGAGCAGACGCGAAAGGCTCCCGGCGATGCCGATTGATCAGCTTTTCAACGGATCTCTTGCGTGGGGCGCGTTTCTGTCGCTCGGGGCGGCGATCCTCGCAACCCTCATGGCGGTTAAGGTCTACCGCAAGCCGGGCAGAGACAGGGCGACATTGTTCCTGGCAACCGGCGTGGCCTTGGGCATTGGTTCGCAGTCCATTTTCATGGCTTGGCTTGCCGTTCTGTTGTTCCTGCATCGCCACAGCGACCACCAAGCCGTCGGCTGGTGGTTGGAGTATCTGCCCGCCGTCGCGCTGATCCCTTTTGCGAGCGGCGTCGCGGCTTTGATTCATATTCGAACGGCGACTTACCAGGATCGCGGCGAGCTTTGCGCGCTGATCTGGTTTGCGCTTGCGTTGGCCGTAACCGGCGCCGTCGCGCTGTTTTAGGAGAAGAGATGATCAACTGGCACTTCATCGAAGAACTTGAGGGCGCGGCGGTTGCCACGGGCTATGTGCCCCTGGACAAAGACGGCAAGCCACTCGGCAAGTCCGGCGTGACGATCGCGAGTGGCGTGGATCTTGGGCAGCGGTCGGCATCGGACTGGCAACGATTGGCAATCCACGAGGCGACGTTGGAGATGATCCGGCCTTATTGCGGGGTGAAGGGTGAGGCGGCAGTGGCCTTGCTGAATGAGCGGCCCCTAGTCCTGGGAGAGGCGCATGTCGCCGAACTTGACAATTGCCTCCGCGCCGATTTCACCAAGACCGTCGAAAACCGATGGAACGCCGCCACCAGCGTGAACCACGGCGCTATGTGGGACGATCTAAGCGACCGAGAGCAGACCGTTATCATGTCCGTTGCTTGGCAATACGGGACACCGTGGAAGCGGTGCCCGACGTTTTGGAGTTACGCCACGGCAGGGCGATGGGGCGACGTAATCCGAGAGCTTCGTGATTTTGGAGACGCCTATCCAACGCGCCGGGGGAAAGAGGCGGACTATCTGGAGGGAACGGCCTGATCCGCATTATCCCTAGCTAGCAGCGCGCATAGTTTGCTGACGGTTTCGGGAACGCGCCGGTCGCCGGCTTCCCACATTCGCACGGCACGTCCGGTCACTCCAAGCGCGTCCCCGGCGCGGGCCTGTGTCCAGCCCATCGCCGCGCGCCATGATCTGAACTCAATACTGGTCATTTCGTGGTTTCCATTGGCTTGATGAATGTCAGAGGTGCGATTTGATCACGTCAATGGCATCGTCAAAATCATCGCCCATCCAAACATCTTCAAAGTTCACCCAAACCCCGTACCGAGGATTGCCGTCGCTTTCGCGGTCCTCCACCTTTTCTTCCGCGCCTTCCGGCAAGTTGCGGATGGTCATTTTGGTTTCGGTCGCGAAACTTGTGAGGGTGATTTCCATCTCGTCTCTCCCGTTTGGTTGGTTTGGTACTCACTAGACCTCGCGTGGACCGAGCGCGGGGTCAGGTGAATGTCAGGCTTCCGCGTATCCGGTTTTAATAGCGATATCCCAAGCGGTGTTCATTGTATCAAGGTCGTCGTCGGTTAAGTCAGGCTCACGACCAAACGCAACCTCCCACGCTTCGAGCATGGCTTGGTTCGCGTCGATGTGCTCGTGGGTGGCGCAACCCACATAGCCGTCGCGGTTCATCGTGTCGATGTGAACTAGGTCGGTCGCGGGGATTTCGCGGCGGATTATAGTGCGAAACGCTGCGGCCAATTTGGATTCCGCTTTCATGTCTATCTCCCGTTTGGTGTCTCTGTCTACACATTATATATAGGAACCTTGTTCCTAATTGCAATGGGAAAAGTGACGCCCGCACGATTTTTGTTAGACGGATGTTAGACGGAGGCCACAATGCGAAACCCTGTTGCAAAAGCCGTCCGTAAAATCCGTCCCGCCGTGGTCCGAGAGCTTCGTGATTTTGGAGACGTTTATCCAACGCGCCGGAGGAAAGAGGCGGACTATCTGGAGGGCAAACATGTCTGAAGTTATTGATCTTGGCGTCATGCGAAATCAGCGCGAAGCGCCGGACCCCGAGAACGTTCGACGCGATGAATATGGCCGTCCGTTATATCGGTTCATGGCCGAATATGAGATGGGCCGCGACCGCTACGGTATCGATATTTGGGCGTACGACCAGAGCGATGCAGAGAACAAGGTGGTCGCCATCCGTGAAGGTTTGGTGTTGTCGGGCCAACTTTTTACATCCGTCGATGCCTGACCTTAGCGACGCTCTGCTAAGTGAGTGTATCGCAGTCGCCGCCCGCCGAGGCGGTTTTTTCATGTCTGAAAGGAAACGTTATGAAGAAACTCGCTCTCGCGGGCGCGCTGGCGCTCGTCCTGTCCGGTTGCGCGCCCGCCGCTATCGTTGCGGGCATACCCGTGGTCATGGAGGTGTATAGTGCCGCCAAGTCGACCTATTGCGCCAATGCGACGGATGAAGGCCGGGCGAAGGTCCGTGACAAGCTGACCGATGGCGAGACGGTGTATCGCTATTGTCCGGGCGATGAGTGATGATCGGCTTCACCTCGACGCCAACGCTTGGCGTGCTGCCAGATGGCAAGACATGGAAGCTGGTCAATGACCTCGAATACGAGACCGGCTATGGCGTGATCAAGATCCCGGCGGGGTTCGAGACTGACTTCGCCAGCATCCCGAGGTTCTTTCGGGTGGTCGCATCTCCTGCCACGGGCAAGCATCGGCTAGCGGCGATCCTTCACGACAGCCTCTATACCGACCGGATCTTTTCACGCGGGCTCTGTGATTGGTATTTCCGCGACGCCATGATCCGTGACGGTGTGCCGCTATGGCTTGCCTGGATTATGTGGGCTTCAGTGCGAATTGGCGGCGGCGGTCACTTCAAGGCCAACTCCACGAAGTAGACAGCGCATCGCTTGTTCCCAAGCTCCGACCAGTCAGCGCACCTAGCTTGCGCAATAGCGTTGGCTATATCGGGAAGGGCGGTGCCGGGTTCCACGCCCTCCAGGGCCGCTAGCGTGGCCTTGTAGTACCGGCCATGTCGCTTGCAACGGCGGCAACGGATCTCGACCGGATCTTGAGCAAGGTCTGAGAGGGTGAGGGAGGTCAACAGCCCGCCATCTTGCGGTCATAGGCTGGCGAGGCGCAATCGGGTCGGATCGTGATGCCGTCAAGCGGATCAGACGCCCATGCCGGAGCCGCGATCACCGCCATCAACAAGATCAAGATCCGCATCGCGTCACTCCCTAATCATCAAAGGATTATACCATGCTGTCTCAAAGCGTGGGCGATATCATTGCGCCCGAATCTCAAACATTGGCCGACTTCTTCGCGCTGTCGGAGGCGCGTCTGAATGACCACGGGCTGAACATCGACTTCCGCGTAAACGATTCCGAGCCGTTCTGCGCGGCTCAGCGATCTTTCGGCGTCGAACCGTTCAAAGGTTATCAGCCGGGTGTGAGCGAAGCTCGGGAGCGCGAGATAAAGCGCGCCGCCAAGCCCAAGCCCTGACCGGCGAGTGACGCGCAGGTCATTTGCTGGTGTCCGTCGTCTGACCGGCCTCTGGCATCGGCTCGCCGGTATTGATCACATGCTGGAGCCTAGCGCGAAGGTCGGTTTCGCCGCCGCCGCTTGCTCTGGCGATATGCATCTCGGCGACGGCAAGCGCGATTTGGTAGTTGCCAGCACGCTTGAGGGCGGATTCGGTCTTTTCCATCCAATAGTCCGCGTCATCATTCATCTGACCATCCGGCGCCATGATCCCCCGCACGTCGGCGGCTTCTTTCAGCAATGCGCCGTCGTCTACGGCATGCTCGTAGAATACCGTCGCCGGGGATCGCAGTTTGGTCGCGATATCCATCACGATTCTCCTGTCTGGTGAGTGGGGGAGGCTCCGTATCGATCGTGCGCCTTGAACCAGGACACGTAGATCCGGTTCATGGGAGAGTCTGGGCAGCGCATCGGCTGGAAGGAGCCGTCCTGGCGATACAAACGGTAACGAATGGTCCCGGCGTCGATATCGAGGCTCATTCGAGATAGGAGCGGATTGACCTCCGCAGGGTCGAACCATTCGCTCACACCGCCCTCCACGTTTGATTGATGCGGCTCATTCCCCACCCCCAATCTTTTCTAATCCCGGCGACTGGTCGGTGACGGTCTCCGCCATATCTTGTTCCACGAGCGAGCATAGGAAATCGCAATCGGGCGCTATCGGCTGGGTGACGGGGTGGTCGGGTGGAATTTCGTCAATGAAGCTTCGGACGCCTTTGATTCTGGTTAGCTTTACGCCTAGCTCTCGGGAGATTTTAACCATGCGAGCGAAACGATCCGGGAACTCTTGCCGAACTAAGGCCCAATAGGCGGGGCTCGTCGCTTTGACGCATGGGAGACAGTTGGCATTGGGGAATCCAAGCGCATATGTCAGTGGCGGTTGAATGCCAGCACGGCCAACCATGTCTAAGCACGCTGCTTTTGAGAGTTGTTGCTCGATCAATGGAAATTTTAGTTGCAGATCCGGATAGTGTTCGACAAGCGCCTCGGCGCGGGCGATGTCGCGCTGATCATAGGTGTAGCCGAAAACATGGAGGTCGTCGGGGCGCTCAAAGGCGAGGCGGGGCTTGACCTTCAATTCCAGCGTGCAGGGCGCCCCGGCGACGCCCGCTAGATATTTTCGGCGTTCCCACACGTCCCAAGTGTCGGCGTAGATTTCGGACTTTAGAATAGTGATTTCTTGCCCGAACCAAGCCGCACAGTCAGCCATAAACCGAGCGTTGTCTTCATGCTCGGCTCCGGTATGGCAATAGGCCACGACATCGGGGGAGGAGAGTTTTGTGGCGACAGCGCTCGCAGCGCCGCATGAAAACCAGGATATAGTCCTCACGACGCCACCCCCATTTCCAACTTCCGCCCTAACCCATTGAGGCCGTGTGGCGGGCATTTGGGTGCAATTTGGGTGCAAATGCCGAATGTTCCCGTAACGTACCCGCCGCTATCGTCATCAAGCGGTTGGTAACAATCGCGGTTTCGTGCGGTTTTCGGGGGTGATGTCCTCGTTGACATCGAGGGGGTCACTGGTTCAATCCCAGTCGTGCCCACCATCTTGTTCTCATTGAACATTTTGGCCTCCACCATGCACCACCATCATACCCTTTTTTGGGTGCATTTTGGGTGCAAATAGCTGTTTCCGGGTGTGATCCTGGATCTCGACCATCATGTCGTCGATCGCTCGAACGGTGTCCGACATGAAATCCGCGCTATATTTGATGTAGCGGTCGGTGGTCGACTTAAGCTCGCCAGTGTGGCCTAGCAAGTAAGCGGTCTGCTGCTTTGCGTCCACGATCCCCGCGCGCCGCATCCGGTCATAGGTCTGTGTCGCGACGAAGTGGCGTAGCGTGTAGGGGACAAACTCCGACCACCCCAAGCTCTCACGGACGCGCCGGCCAAAATTCTTCATGTTGGTGAGGCGGCGTTCCTTCTTCCCGTATCCGACCCAAAGCTTCCAGCCTTTGCGATGCTGAGCCCAGCCCCAAAGACAAAGCGGCGATTTGATCGTCGGGCGAAACTTCTTTGGCTCCTGCCGACGGCCCGGCGGGTTGAGTGCGATCGTGCGATGCGCCCAATCGAACTGCTCGACCGTCAATCCAAGTATCGCATCCGGCCTGGCTCCAGTGTTGAGGGCGGCGATGGTGTACCAAAACAGGTGACCAGCTCTTGGGTCTTCGTTTAGGTAGTCAAACAACTCACCAACTTGCTGGACGGTTGGAACCCATTCCCGGTTTTTCGGCGCTTCCTTGTCCAGTATCTCGGCGACGGTGCCGGGGGCGTATAAGACGGGTTGCGCGGATCGGATAATCTCCGCTCTCAAGGCGTGGTTCTTGGCGGCGCTGAGTACGGACAGGTTGCGCGATATCGTTCCGACCGCGTGGCCCTTGTCGTCGAACGCGCGCATGAATTCGCGTTGTTTATCGATCGTGATATCAGCAAACTTTGCCTCGGGTCCGAAGTAATCCAGCATCAGCTTTCCCGCCGCGCGCGCGTCATCGGCGCTTGCTTTCTTATCGGTCACGTCGAGGAAATATCGTTCCATTAACACGGCGAGAAATACGCTTTCCGGCTCTTGGCCCTTGGGTGCTTCGTTGACTTGAACATGGGTGATCAGCGCTCGCTTGGCCTCTTCCCAATCACTAGTGCCAAGTGAGCGGCGGCGGATCTTTCGTCCTCGCTGCTCGTACCAATATCGGTAGAAGGCGTCGCTGCTGGTCTCGGTTCCGAGCCAGTATCCGCCGTATTCGAAGGTTTCTCCGCCTGGTCCGCCTCTGGGCATTTTTTGAGCCTCCGGTTCATGTAGGCTAGAATCTGGTCGCGGTCGTATCGCGGGCCTTTGTCCAAAGCGTAGTATTCAATTTCGGCTTTGTCGCGCGCGCGGCGCAGTTCCCGATTAGAGAACAGGCCACGGCATCGCTCCAATATCTCGCCCTCGGTGTAGAAAGTGCCGGGCTCTAGATTGAGTTTCGCGGCCATGGTCTCTATGCCTCCGCCTGCGGTGACCAATCCCGCAATCGCACGGTCGACTGTCTCAACACCCAGATTGATTGAGCCGGGCATACTCCAGCCGCGCCAGATCCGGCGACGACGGGGGGCACGATTTTACAAACAAGCACGCCGCCAAAATCAGCCATCACCGTTCTCCCGTCTCTGGTGTCTCGGATAGGGCGGTCATGCTTCGACTTCCCAAAGAAGTTTTTGCCCGAGAGGGTGCGTATCCACGCGCGGACGAGATTGAACCGACCAACTGCGCCCCGGCGTCTCGGCAACCAGACGCCACCCAGCGCCGCGTAAACTGGCCCCGCCTTCTTCTGGCGTCGTGTAGGTTCCGAGTTTTTTGAATCCTAGCGCCTTGGCCGCGCGCCAAGATGCCCCGTATAGGAAAGAGCAAGCGTTCCGCGTGCCGTCCGTGCAAAGGCGCGTGACCTCAAGCGTGAGGCCGTCGTCACGGTGGCGCGAAACAGGGCGTCCGATGATCGCTACTCCGACAATCGCGTCGCCCAGCGCGGCACCGATAGAGAACTTGTGGCCGACCACCGGGGCGTGATGTCGATGGTGTGCGCGCACAAATTCGTTGGCCTCTTTGAGTGACAGCGGCACAGTCGCGAGTGTCATTTGCTGGTGTCCGTCTTCTGACCATCGCCGCCAAAGATCGTGTCGCCGGTCGGCAAGCCCTCTGGCATGGGTGTCTCGGATAGGGCGGCGTCGATCATGAGACGGTAGGCGACTTTGTGCATAATTCGCTCCCCCTCGTGGGCGGGGGCGGCGGCGGCGACCATCACTTCGGTAGGCTCCAGCATGGCCTTGATGGCGGCGCGAGCTTGATGAAAGGTCGGGTTGCTTTCAGTCAAGAGATGTTCGGACAGCGCGAAGCAACTTCCTGCATCGTGGCAATCGCATTGGCCGCCGCGGTTCAGGCAAATCGCTCGCGCAACGCGCTCGACCATTTCCGGGGTAGGGGTGTCAGCCATTGGTCTCTCCCGTCTCTGGGGTAGGGGTAGGGGTGCGGCGGGTGGTCATCGCGTGCGCTCAGCTGGGTCGTTGGGAGTGATGCGGGATGGGCAGTCCCCGCAGTCTGCTGGCCTCTTGATCTCGCCCCAAGCCAAACCCCAGCACCCCATCGGATTTATGGGATCAGGCTCGCCACACCATTCCGGCTGGCGATATTTCTCGTTGAGTTCGGGCCACGTCATGTTTGGGTGCTCGCTTTGGATCGTCGCGAAGTCATGGTCATGGAAGAAGGGTCGAGCGTCGTTCATGAGAGAAAACTCTCCACTTCCTTGCGCAAATCGTCCTTGTCGATGCCGGGGATAAAGTGCTTGGCAATGACGTTGAGACAGTTCTCGTAGAACGTCTCGAATTCCGTCTGATCCATCTTGTGAAACGCGATGGATTTCGGGATAGCGATCATGGTGTTGCCGTCTTTGCTCGGCATGAAATCGCAGTGCCCGACCGCCGTTTTCATCGCGGCCACCATGTTCTCGACGCTCTCGTAATGCTCTTGGTTTTCGAAAACGAGGTTCATCAAGGCCCAGAATTTTCGATGGTGTGCCAAGTTCCGGGGGCGCTTGATCTCGACCTTCACCACGTCTCCGAGCTTGATCTTGCCGAGGACCGCCGTTGCCGTGTCGCCCTCGGGCCGGAGCCCTCCTAGTTCCTTGCGGAAGAATGCCGGTGCCGTCATCGGTTTACCTTCCAATCCTGGTGGCGCTTGCGAAGCATCGGGAGAAGCACGTTGGTGACGAGCCACCGCCACTTGTCCGGTTGCGTGTCGAATTCTCGATGGCATTCGTCACAGAGGAACGCGGCTTGATCGTCCGGCGCTTTAATGCCCGTCCCAGCATTCCCATCGATTGAGATATGAGCCAGGACAACGGAGCCATCTCCGCCATGCCCGCACGCATCGCACGGGCGCTGTTCGGCGCTCCGTTTATAAGCGTCGTCTCGCACGCGCGCGGCCTTGCCGAATGGCAGCATTGAACTATCAATCGGCTCGTTTTTCTTAGCTTTGCGGCGACGGCGGAGCATGGGGTGGTCATCACCAGATCCCGTGTGACGAGATAAAAGGCACCTCGTCATTGAGGTCATCCGGCCCCGCGTCATAGCCGCCACCACCGGATGCCTCGCGATAGTCGCCAGCGGAGCCGCCCTGGTCCCCGCCGCGCGCTTCACCATCGCCGCGACCGCCAAGCAAATCGAGTTGACCGACCGAGCACTGCAATTCCGCACGCGGATCACCGCCGTTGTTCGGGATGTACGCCCTGGTGGATGGCGTGCCGGTGATGGCGACAAGCGTTCCCTTTTTCAGATACGGGGCCACCTTTTCGCCACGGTCACCCCAAAAGGCGCAGTTTACCCATTGGGTTTTTTGGCGGTCGCCAAACCCGACTTTTACGCCAACGCTGAAAGATGTGACCTTATCGCCGGATTGGATGGCGCGGGTTTCGGCATCCTTGCCGAGATTCCCGGTGAAGTTCATGTTGAGCATTACGCGGCTCCCTTGCTTTCGGGTCGAGGGTTGAACTGTCGATAAGGCGTGAAGACGCAAGACGGGGCGACGCGATTCACGAATTCAAATTCCGCGTCGGAGAGCTTTCGGGTCGAGGTAAAACAAATCTCTTCGCCCGACTTTCGGTCTTTAATGATCACGTCGACATCGCCACCTTCAAAAGGACAGATGGAGATCGAGATTTCGCTGCCAGCCATTACGCGGCTCCTTCGATTGGATCTCTCGTGCCGTTTCTTGACCCGCCTCGACGACAAGATCGGCGCAAACCTCCAGAATTCGCTGCGCCATGTCTTCGTTGAGATTGAGGCTCACGTCCCCGTGAAGGCCCTCGAAATCGACCTTGCATGAGAATTGTCTGGTGTTGCCCCAATGACGATGAATGTGAACGCTTTTGAGTTTCATTGTGACCTCCTATGCCGCCTTGGCGGGCTCTTGTGAGAGAAAGCCTTTGCGGTTGGCGAAGGCGGCTTTAATGGACGCGAATGCATCTTCGTTGTTCGCGCTTAACCAGCCGTGATAGGCGGCATTCAGAGCCCAGAGTTCGTCCAACCGCTGGATGGTCGGGGCGTAAGCCGCCATGTTCTTGAGCGCGCCAGCCAGCTTTTCGTCGGGTAGCCCCATTTGGCGCACGTCGAGCTTGTCGGCGGTCCAGTTCTTGTTGGCCCATTCCGCTACGGGGTCGGGCTTGTCATCGTCGAAGGGCGTGTGTTCCGCTTGAGGTTTGGGCTTCGGCTCTTGCGGGCTGTCAACCACGTTCGATTGCGATTTGTCGTACAAGGCCAGCCCAAACGGATGCCCGAACGTCATCATCGCGCGCTTCATCGCGTCGGACTCCGCTTCCTTGACGGCGGATTCGATGGCGTCGCCCAAGGCTTCGGGGCGCCCCATTCCAATGCCAAACCCGGTGCCTTCACGGACAACACCGTGGGCCGTGATGCGAACTTTTGCCATGTAGCCGACACGCCATTGTTCATAGGTGCTGTTTTGGCCTTTGAGTTCTTTCAGGTCGCGATTGGTTTCCTGAAGGATCACGGTTTCCCGTGCCCATCCGTCAAACCCGAAGATCCGATTGGCTTCGGCGATGACATGCCACGCTTCGACGTAGGAAAGGCGCGCGCCGCCCTGCTGACGCTGCTTGACATAGGCCTTATCGAGTCCGGCGGAGAGGTTTGCGGTGATTTCTTCGGTAAATGGCATTATCAAGCCGCCTTCTTTTCTGCATGGACGGTCACTCCCGGCACGGGGCGCTTAGCCCGCACGTCGGCGTCCACGAGGGTTTGAAAAAACGCCATCACCTCGGCGCGGTTGGTCAGCCAATAGTGCTTGGCAACGGCGGTGGCGTCGGTGATTTCGCCGCGATAGAAGGTGCGGAGAGTGACCGCGCGCCCTACGCCACCAGAAGCGCCGGCCTTATCCTTCGCGGCCCTGGCGACAACCTTCTCGGCTTCCTTGGCGTCGTTGATGCGGCTCTCGGCATCGGCGCGGGCGGCAAGGTTGTCCGAATCCGCCATGGCGATGGCTTCCTCGGCTTCTTTCCGCAAGCGCTCCGCTTCTTCACGGGCGGCGGCTTCCTTGGCGCGCATTTCCTCATCAAGCTTGTGGAGCCACGGCGCGAGGGCTTTCTTGCAGGCGTCGACCGCTAGAACCGTTTTCCCTTTGGTTGATTTCGTGTCCGCGATCAACGGCGCGTATCGAGCCTGAACTTCCGCCTTGCCTTGATCGAAGGGCTCGTTCTCCTTTTTTCGGAGCGCGTCGGCCCGTCCCGAAGCGTCACGGATAAGGTTCATGAGTTCGCCGAGCCCGTCAGCTTGCCCTTGGTTCTCGACCGGCTCGCCATCGCACCACCCAAGGGCTTCGTCGTAGAGCCCATTGATTTCGGCCTTGATGGCCTCGAAAGGCGTCATCTCGACAGGTGGTTCGTTGTGCCCGATACCCGGCGTTTCATCATGCGGCATGTCTCTCTCCCATATGTGCGAGCGCCATATCCCTGGACGCTCTAATCTGTTCCTCGGTCAGCATCCGAAGCGCGTAACAGTGCTGCCACGCGGATACCTGGTTATCGTGTCGCGAGTAGCGTTCGCCGCCTCGCTCCACGGCCCATGCGTGCGGGGCGCGCCCGAACGACTGGATGGGCACAACATCGAATTCCATCGTCATCCTCCAATCCAAAGCCCGACGATCACGCCAAAGCCAAATCCAAGCGCCGTAACAACCGCCCACAATTTCCAGTCAAAGGCCGAGCAAGGTGGGGTGACGGTTGGACGCCGCCACCCCTTGATGAACACGTTTGGAGATGTCCTTTGCTGGTTGGTGGTGGGGAAACTGGTCATGGCGTCACCATGAGCCCGGCGATAAGCCAGCCCAGCCCGACGAGCGTTGCCGAGCCGACCGCTACCGCCGCGATGTCTTTTAGGATCGGGCGGCTCATGACTGCCCGCCTTCCGCCTTGGTGATGGCGGCGCGAAACGCATCGACACAATCCCAGAAGGCGCGCGGCACGGAACTGAGCGGGACAAAATCAACAATCGCGTCTAAGAGAACTTCGCCGTCCACGCGCATGTCCGGCGCGGCGGCGATCAGGTGGGCATTGGCGTCCGCATTGGTGAGGGCGGCGTTCATGGCATTTATCGTCGTCATGGGTCTTTCCCTTCCTATTCCTGGTCACCCGTAAGGGTGGGGGGCTCTTTACAAATGCACTCCCCGCCGTCGGGTGCCCGGTCGCAAGTTCCCGTGGGAGGGATTATCGGGTTGCCGAACTGGCATATCTCTCGGTCTGGCTCGTCCAGAAACCGCAGAATTCGCTGATGGTTCATGCGACGGCGAAAGCGATACTTTTCGTCCGGGAGTTCAAAGCCTTCATGAGTGAGCCTGCCGTAAACGTGGCCGGGATCAATGACGCACGAAAACTGATGGAACCCGCTGTTGCGCAGGATGGTGGCGGGCACGGCCACGCTTTCAATCCGCATGTCGGGGTCGTAGGGATAGCCACATTCACGGGCTCGGGGGGTGGCGACCATGATGCGTCTACCCGGTCGCATCTCAGCCGAGAGCTTCTGGCAATCAAATCGAACAGTTCTCGCGCCAATGCCCGAAGCCTTCGCCTTGAACGCCGCAATTTGCTCGCACCCGTCTCGAAGTTTGCACCCATGGCATGGTTCAATGCGAACGCCCATATCCTCTACTTCGCCGCTATCGTTGATGGGGTGGGGGCGTCTTCGGGTTCACCGAGGATCGCCAGCGCTTTGGTCAGCAATCCGATGCTGCTCGGACCAAGCTTGTGGCCGTCTTCGGCGACGTGCCGTGCGACATAGAGAGCGACACGGATATCGTGCGCCTCGCCCCAAGTGAGGGTTTGCTGGGCCATATCGCTTACTTTGCCGCTTCCAGCACCGCGATCGACGGCACCCACAGCGAGACCGATACGGAAGCGTCCTTGTCGCGGTCCAGCTCGTAATCAATGTCGGCCAGCGTGTCGGCAATGCCCTTGGCCGCGTCGATGAAAGCGTCCGCCGCATTCGGGCCGTGTATGTCGTGAGAAGCCAGCGCCTCAATGCGAAGCGCGTCGACCTTGGCGCGGAAAGCCGTCAGTGCGTTGAATGGGCGGTCTTCCATTACTGTCTCTCCCTCTTAACCGATTAGGCGGCGATATCTTCGGGCGGGAGGTCGAGCAGCTTGTTCAATGCCTTGGTCTCGACGGTGGGGAGGTTGACCTTGGGCTGGCCGACGATCTGGCGAACAAACTTCTCAACCTCGGGCCAGCCCTCGATAAGTTGCTTGGTGGTGTTGAAGGAGTTGATCGCGGACTCGACTTTGGACTCTGCCTCGCGCACGCTGTCGCGAAGGGATTTATCGGCGTCTTTGATCGCGCGAAATTCGACCGTTAGCTTGTGCGTCGCGTCGTAGACTTTGGCGGCGTTGTGGACATCGCGGGCCAGAACGCGCCGAACGTCACCGAACTTGATGCGCTCGTATTGCCCGCCAAACGCAACGTGGAAATGGCCTTGCGATTGGAGCCAGCCTTCCGGCAACGCCTCCATCTTTTTTAGGTGCGCCTTGTAGACATCTCGATAGACGGCGTCGGCGAATACGCGCTCACGCTCTACTAGGGCGTCTCTATCGTCGGCGAAGCGGTGCTTGATAACCGCGTCCTTGATCCGCCTAGCGATATTCCAGGTAATCTTCTGTGATTTGAGTTCCACGTTCTCTCTCCCTCTTAACCGGGCCGCGTCGTGCGGTGGTCATGGGGAGATAATAGTAAATCAAAAATTTACCGTCAAGGGAGAATGTACAGGAAAAATTTACCCGCCAAGCTCAAGCATATCAGCGATGCGCGCCATGTCTCGTGCGGTGCCTACGGTGTGCAGTTCGGGGTCGGGATTTCTGAGCGCATCGATCGCTCGCGCGACAGAGCCACCGTGGGGAGATGCATTAGCTGATGATGAAAAGGAAAGAGCTGGGGCCACAAGCATAGCGCCAATCACTCGGCGGCGGATGGCATAGTCTTTGCGCATTAATTTTTTGTTCATCTTTGCCCCACACAACAAATTCATTTCCTATATCTAAGGTGACGTTATGTGTGCACATAGGGCGCGTCAAACATAAATGTCGTTTCAAACGACAATTAATATGGTATCTTGGGCTTAGTAGCGAGGGGCTCATGAGATTCACAGTTTCACAGTTTCGGGCGGCGGCGGCATTGGCTGAGAGAAGCCATGACGAAATTGCCAAGCGGGCGGGACTTAGCCCCCGAACCCTCAATCGCCTGCTGTCTCAGGACGGCGTGATAAAGGCGCGTATCAGCACGCTTGAAAAGATAGCGTCCACCATGCTTTTAGATGGCATCGAGATCGATAAGGTTGGTGTTTCAGTGCCGCCTTTAGTTTCAGTTGCCCTGCCGCCCGAGAGGCTGGCCGCGCTCGACGACCGATTTGAGAACGTTAAGGCATTGGCGCAGATAGCCGCCGACACGCGCACCCATGAATGCGTCGTCGATCGATTGTCCCGTGTTACAGACCGGGTGACGGTCGTCTATGAGAAAGGCGGCGAGCTTTACTTTGGCGGTATCGGTGGTTCCATTCCAATCGTGAAGCCCGCCGACCAAAATCAGAAAGTCACGGAGATTTCCGACCGAGAGATTGGCCGCGATTCAGCGCAGCGAAACTGGCGAGCTATCCTAACGGGCGAGCCGAGTTTCTACTTCGTGCAGCGTCAAGAACTGCACTTCACGGTTCTAACCATCCCTACGCGGCGGCCGGGCTCAAACCAGAATTCGCAGACCGTGACAACGGCGTTTAAAGGTATTCCATACCTTGGCGGATGAAGCCCTTGGCGTCCATGATCGCCTGTATCGGCGCGGTGTAGGCAAGCACCATGGGGACATCCCGGCCATTCAATCGCCACATCGCGCCCGATCGGGCAAACCAAGCGCGGTAACGATCCGCGATCCCTTCGGTGACGATCGCGTTCTCGACCAAACTCACCATATGTTCGGCGCGCCACACTTGCGCGGCGATGGCAGCGGTAATGAGCGGGACTAGGGGAACGACGGTGTGAGACAGCCGGGTTTTCCTATAGTCCTTGCGAACCCATATCCCGCCGATATACATGACCCGTCCGGTAACGCTTGAAAGCCAATCCAGGCAGTCACCTGAAAGGGTGATGCGATCCGTCGATGGAGATTGATAGATGCCAATTTCATGGATTAGCTCGGCCATCGATCGCTCGTAAGTCTCGAACAGGCCCGCCGCGCCAGTCGCGACGGCCACCCCATCGACGCTGACCACGACAGACACGCCACGGGTCGCGTTGGTGATGCCGGGGTTATACCCACCAAAAACCAAAGCGCCATCGCGATCGACAGCCTGAAATGCATCGAAGTCGCCAGTGACCAAGATGGTTGCGCCCATGTCTTCAAAGGTGGCTTGGGCTTTTTCTATCACCGCTTTCGCGAGATCCAGCGGCGCGGTCTGCAATTCGGTTTTAAGTATCATTGCACCCTCCAGATTCGTCATCTGGAAGAATATGGTGGGCTTGCCGGACATTACGGGCGGGGTGATATTATTTTTCTGTTCCCGATGAGGGCGCCAACCCCAAAGACCTTGCCGTGCCTAGCGGCATAAACTTGTCGTCGCCCGTGTAAAGCCAATCAAGCGTTACACCGAATTCTGATCTTATTTTTACGGCCATGTCCACGGGAACGCCGTTAATTCCTTTTTGCCAATTTTTGACTCGTTGGCGAGTCGCGCCGACCCGAGCGCCAAACTCTGTCGGCCCGAGTTTGTTGGCATCCATGATCCGGCAGACACGCTCAGCGAGTCCCGGCGGATTGTATGACCTGCTGCTCATGGCTGGATTCTAGCCGAAAGCAAGCGGATGTCAGTCAATAGTAAATTTTTGATTGACGTAAATCTTTCCTTTACCATAATAACCCCATGAACGTATCTCAGGTCATCGATGCCCTTGGCGGCACCCGAGCAATGATCGTCGCCTTCGACGTGACGAAGCAGGCGGTCACCAACTGGCGAGCCGACAACTGGTTCCCTTGGCAGCGCCATTCCACGATCCGGGCTATGTGCGCCGCCAAGGGCATCGACTTCGACCCCGAGCACCCCGCCCCTGCAAAGGGAGAAGCGGCGTGAGCGATGGCCCCAACAGCAACGTATTCGTGACGGCGGAAGATGTCGTGACGGCGTTTGATGTTTGGGACCGCCTCACCGATGGCTCCAGCAGCGCCAAATACACCCAACGAGCCAAAGCGCGGGCGATTGCATTGCTGCGTCGGTGGCGATTACAGAACCGGGAGGAGGCCGCGTGATGCCGTCAACCACGTTCCGCGCCGCCATGCCGATACTCACAAACCCCTCGCATTCGACGGCTGGCTGCACCGCCAAAGCGCCGCTGTTGATAGACGGGGCCGGGCGTTCCTCCCCGCGTCCGGCCCCGTCGTCAGTTCTATCCGTATCCATGCCTGAGTATGTAGAGACAGGGGCGGGGGAGGTCATGCGGAATGATTGACCAGAATTCCGCACGCCGCTTGGGCGACCCGATCTATCTCGCCATCAAGGCACGCACGAAGCTTTTGATTGACCAGTGCGGCGGGCCGGAGTGTGCCGTCAACATAACCCGCGTTGGGCAAAGCCAGCTCTACGACTACGGGAACCCCAACCAGCGGGGGAAGTTCATGCCCGCCGATGTCATGGCGGACCTGGAAGACTTCGCGGGCCAAACGATTTTGTCGTTGTTCCTTTCGGGCCGGACATCGCCTGAGAGCAAGACCCTTCCGGTTGCCGATCATGTTCTGGCGCTGGTCGAGAAGGTTGGCGAGATATCGGCGGAAATCCGCGCGACTTCCCACCCTGATTCACCCGGCGGCGCAACACGCACCCCGCAAGACTCCGCCCGCATCCTTGGAACGATTTTCGCGATCGAGGAAGAGCTAGCCGCGCTCAGAAGCGCCGTTGAAACGGGAGGCGCGTGATGACTTACGACGAAGCCGAAGACTCCCGCCTGTCCTATGACGTGGC
>Ga0181553_10001352_pt1 | contig 21764 bp, 42 predicted proteins | sample 011ome_17_FD_133753 | JGI IMG/M metagenome (GOLD analysis project Ga0181553, IMG submission 133753) | Coastal salt marsh microbial communities from the Groves Creek Marsh, Skidaway Island, Georgia - 011502XT metaG (megahit assembly) | ecosystem: Environmental > Aquatic > Marine > Intertidal...
TAACCACGACGAAAAAGCATTGCGTAACCCAGTGTTCCGCGCGTGTTTTCAAGAGATTTACGACTACTTGGATATGAAGTACAACGGTCGCCACATAGTAATGTGTCACTACCCAATCTTCGATCACAATCGAGCAGGTCACGGAGCGTTAATGTTACATGGACACAGACACGGAAACCCAACCAACCTTCCGGGACGTATTATGGACGTTGGGTTTGACGCGACTGGAAATATTGTTACTGATTTAGATGAAATAATTGAGCAACTGGAACAGGTTCCTCACATGTATCATCACAATCCTAATAAATACTAAGGGTGAGTTATGGGTTGCGACATTCATATGCACACAGAACGAAAGATAGCTAACGATTTTAAACCCTCATCTTATTGGGCAAATGCAGACAACTGGCGCGTTAATCCATGGTTCGATCCGTTTGAGGAGGGCAATGGCCAGCCTATGGAGGTAGTAGAGCTAGGAGGTGACCGCAACTATGCGCTGTTCACAATCCTTGCTAGTGTTCGGACACAAGGCAACGAGGCTTTACCTATATTCAGCCAGCCAAGAGGCTTGCCCGACGACGTAAGCGGGCATACGCAAACCGAATGGGATTATTGGGAAGGTGACGCGCATAGTGCGAGCTATGCTACACTATATGAATTAGAAACATGGTATAACAGTTTAGATGCTACAGATCGTGAGTTGTGTTCGCAAGCCGACTTGCATGACCTGTTAGAGAAATTAACAGAACGAGCAAAAGAAGTAATGTGGTCTTGGAAGCCGCTAACTGATAAGAAGAAACAAGACTTTAGAATAGTATTTTGGTTTGATAACTAAGAGGTTAACGTGGACTATAAATTTATTGGTTGGAATACAACAGACAATCACGACAAAGTCTGGGCGGCAATAAAACTGCGTAATGATGTTAATAATCATGCGGAAAAATGTTGGAACGAACAGCACGAATATCTCACAGTGTGGGGCCGACGTGGTAAGAAGTTACAGTTCAATGCCAAATTGATGTATGAAAATGAATTAGAGGTATTAATCCGTAGCAAGGTTAAGAAAGGTTACGAGGAAATCACAGAAACCAAACTAGACGAGGTTTATCCGGAGTTCGAAGAAGACATGATGCTCACTACTGCTATGGCGAAACTTAGCATATGATATCCGATAGACCAAGAAAAAAACCTGCTCCACTTCCTAAAATGGTTACGTATTATTGTGAATGTGTAGTAGGATACAAAGAGCCCCCAGGAAAAACCGTAAAAAAAGATTACGGAGGGATGTCATTAGAGTACACTCCGGGTGACCATACACCCATCTACGAATATATATCCTTCGAAGTAGACGATGCGTGGCCTAGAAGACTACCACATTCTAAAGTAATACAAACCTCAAATAGAGTTTGGAAAGTTGACGGTAAAGATGTAACATTTTATAAACATCGCTATAAGGATCCAAAAGAAACAGAAGTAGATGTTTTAGAATTTGCTCAAGTCAAGCTATCCTCTAAGTTTATTAACTAAATCCACACGTAAGTCTTTGAATTGTTTAGCGTTAACCAACGTTGACAGAGCTCCAAATCGTGTTATTATATACACATAGATAGGAGAACATATGACTAATCAAGCGCCAAGTTTAAAGATTATAATGGCACAAGTTTTTGCTACTGCCGCCCACGCGGCTGTTGAGCAGAAGCGTAAGTACACCGGCGAGGACTACATTGTCCACCCTGCCGAGGTTGCTTCAATTGTTGCGAGCTTTGGTGGTACTGAGGCTCAAATTTGTGCCGCTTGGTTGCACGACACAGTAGAAGATACTGGTGTAACTTTAGACGACATCCGTAATATTTTTGGCACAGAGATTGCTGAATTGGTTGGATGGTTGACTGATGTTAGTAAGCCTGAGGACGGCAACAGAAAAGTTCGTAAAAGAATTGACAAGGAGCACACCAAGCAAGCACCTGCCGAGGCACAGTTCGTAAAGTGCGCAGACTTGATCTCTAACACTAAGAGCATCACAGAATACGACCCGGGCTTTGCTGTAACTTACTTACAAGAAAAGCAGAACACGCTGGATATTATGCACAAGATTGCCGACACTCCAATTTTGGCTGAGGCCTGGAAGACTTGGAAGCAAGGCAAGACTACTTTGGATTCTACTCGTGTTCAAGAGGCATTGAGAAAGATGGAGGATAACAATAGAAATGGCTGAATTAATTATAATCAGAGGACTTCCTGGATCAGGAAAGTCTACGCTAGCGAAGCAGATCATGCGATCTCGTTGGCCTACTTTAACCTTCCATTTTGAGGCAGACATGTTTCACTATGACGAGAAGGGCAACTACAATTGGAATCCTGGCAGATTAAAGGAAGCGCATGAATGGTGCAGAAATTCATGTGCTGAAACCTTAGCGGCTGGTAGAGTTGTAATTGTGTCTAACACGTTTACAACTGAAAAGGAATTGCGTCCTTACTTTGAAATGGCCAAGGGCTTTGGTATTGTTCCTATTGTATACCACTCTGAGAATCAATTCGGTAATATCCACAACGTCCCAGACGAAGCAATCGAACGTATGAAGGCGCGGTGGTGCAACGATTTAACTAACCTGTTTAACTATTTAGGGAATGACAATGTCACAGAATAATTCCATTGAAACTTTGAAAGAAGTAATTGCTGAATCCATCAAGGATGAAAAAGTCTTTACAGTAAGAAAGGCGGGGTTTCTCCGTTGGGATATTGTGTACGACGAGAAAGTTATTAAAACTGTAATTGGTCAAGAAGCGGCAAAAATGATTGCAGAAACCATGAACCTCTCATTTAATATGGGCTTTGCTAATGGCGTAGCTAATGTTATCGAGAAGACAGTTCCGGATGCTAGCGATATTCGAATTATTACTGATCCGGAAGAAGCCGAGCAGTACATGGATGAGATGCTAGACGAAGACGACGAAGACGACGACACACCTACCTACCATTGAGGGAATTATGGAAAAGATTGAAATTGTAGAAATTACCAAAGATGGTTGCCCTGGGTACGCAATCCGCAAGGTCACCGAGCATGTCCTCAGCACGGATATCCAGTGGTGGGATGTCGAAGATGAGGAATTTGCAGGATTCTTAGGTAGTGCTTGGATGGAATCTCCGGTTGACGCACTAAACGAGTACAAAACCTGTCTCGACATAGTCAAGGCTCAATCCGATAACGGCACTGTGATCTCGCCTAACGACCTGGCTATTGAGGCGGCGCAGGAAATAATAGCAGGTGAAGACGAAGACGAAGACGATGAGGATGCAGACTATAGAACAGTAGCAGACGAACTGCTAAAAAAGTTTGTATCTCGTCGGGGTGTCAAAAGTCAAATCGGCGGTGCCGGAATTAAGCGTATAGACATAAACGACTACGATCCACACACAGGCTGGGAAAAATTAATCGATGAGCTTGAAAAGCATAGGAAAAAGAAATGAAATTAGGATTAGATGTACACGGTGTAGTTGACACATTTCCCGAAGTGTTCAGAAAGCTGGCGCAGTCTATTATAGACGCAGGCGGAGAGGTCCATATCATTACAGGTATGACCTATGAGGATGCTGTTAAGCTAGAAGGCTTCGAAGAGCTCGGCGTCCCTTATACTCATTTCTTCTCTATCGTTGAGCAGTTAACAGAAGACGGAGTTAAGATTGATTGGCTACCATACGGCGACGGCGGACGATTGCTACCTTACGCTCCTAACGAATTTTGGGATCCGGCTAAAGCAAACTATTGCGACAGGGTGGGCATCGATATGTTAATTGATGACTCCGCTGTTTACGGTGAACATTTTGACGATAGGGAAACTATTTACTGTCAACTTCGTAACACAAAACGTAAGAGTTATAAAACTCGACCAAAGAAAGGCGAATAGTAGGAAATAGGAAATGAAAAGGATACTAATGGCGCCAATGATTGGTTTATGGTTGGCAATAAAACTATGCGGAATTATAGTCGGTAGCTTGTTGGCATTAACGTGGCCAGGATTGGTAGTTTCGGTTATTGGGGTGTACCTCGACAAGACTGATGATGTGATTTCTGCTACTGCGATCTTAGCTATAGCTTTTTGGTTGGTTTGTGTACTAGGTTACTATGTTGAAGAAAATGACTTTTAGAAGAACATACAATGGATGGAAGACTAATGGCTGTAAATTTCCAAGATTTTACGTTTTACTTTAACATTCTGCGCAACGCTGGAAAGATAAATGCTGGATGGTATGTAAAAACGAATGCCGGCCGACCCTGGGCTAACAAAATAAAAAGTTGGATGTTAGCTACAGAGATGGAAGTATTTCGTCGCGATGACCACACAGGCGAAGTGGTACGTATAATACTTGAACCCCATAATTGGAACTCAAACAAGGTAACATACAGGACTGAACCCATAGCACCTGAGGACCTAATGGACTTTGGTTTGGGTAAAATAATGTCAGACGAGGTGCCTGTGTCTAAAGTGTTTTGGAACGATGATATTAAGTCGTGGATGTAACCTATTGTAAACATTGGAGATGTAGTAATTGACACTTGAATCTAATGTGTTATTATATACAACTAACAATTATCAATTAACGAGACCAAAAAATGATACAGGCAGATTTACAGAAGTACGTAGAGGATCACCCAGAATTAGTAACAATGCGTGAGAGTGAAAACTTTCACGGCTTGTATGTTCTAAAGTACAAGAAGAAGATTTTCTACAAAAATTTATGGGATGAGTATCTTGAGGAGTGTCGCGGAACAATCGTTGACAAGGACTTCAATGTGGTATCTCGCCCTTTCACTAAGATCTATAACTTCCGCGTTGAAAGCTCTGCGCCTGTGTTAGCCGACACCGAGAAGGTAACTTCCTTCCGTAAGATTAATGGCTTCATGTGCGCATTAACAGCTCACGACGATAAGTTGATAATTTCTACTACAGGGTCTTTGGACTCACCGTTTGTTGATAAGGTGAAGGATATGATAGATGTAGACCGCTATCACCGTATCTGCTTACAGTATCCAGCGTATACCTTCTTGTTTGAGTGTGTACATCCTAGCGATCCGCACATCATCCGCGAGATGCCCGGAATGTATTTGCTTGGCTACCGCGAGAAGACTTGGGATAGCAATATCGAGTTTGACCAGATCCCTCACTTTAACGATTTCTTCCGTTCCATAGACGTACCAATGGAAGAGACAACTGTGGGTGAGGTTATGGAAAATGCGAAGACTGCGATGCACGAAGGATATGTGTTCTATACTAAGGACGGTACTGCCGCTAAGGTTAAGACACAGCACTACTTGGTGCAGAAGCTGTTGGCTCGTCGTAAGGATGTGACCACGCTAAACATGAACATGGTAGAGGAAGAATATCTGCCATTAGTTGAAGCGGCACAGAATGCTGGCGCTGAGTTTACGGACTTAGAAGAGCAGGACCGTTTAGTTTGGTGCCGTAAGTGGTTGCGTGAAAACTATGCTAAAGTATAAAGTAAAAAGTCTTATAGACGCTTACCAAGATGGTGATGTACATGCTATTGCTCATCAAGCCAATTGTTTTTGTGCTATGGGCAGTGGCATTGCTCCTCTACTGGCTAAAGCTATCCCGCCCCTACAAGCTGTCGACAACTTAACTACCAAAGGCGACAGGAACAAGTTGGGCAAGTTTACTGCTTATCGAGGGGTCGTCCATTCCCAACGCTTTCCCCAACAGCCCCGCTGGGCCTACAACTTGTATGGCCAGTATAATCCCGGAATGAACACTGCTTATGATTCTCTTGGCTCCGCGCTAAGAGGAATGAGTATTGATTTGTACAGCATGGGCAAGCCTGCTAACGAAATTAAAGTAGGTTTTCCTAAACTTGGCTGTGGTATTGGTGGTGGTGACTGGCAAATTGTAGAAGGAATGATAGAGAATATCTTCACAAATTTCGATGTTACTATTTACGTTTTAAGTGAAGAGGACATTCCGTATGGGAGAGAATTACAGAATTAACATATTCGTTGATTGGCAGGAATGTGAATCTGGCAACGGCGGAGATCCTTGGGTAGAGGTTGTCCGCGTCGACGAAGAAGGTAATCAGGACGTACTTCGTTATGGTATTTGCAGTCATTACGACTGGATAGCAAAGACGCTGAAACAAGTAGGTGTCGAAGCACACATTTACGAACTTAATGCTGACAGCACAAAGAATGAAATCCCTCAGGAGGATTGGTAAATGAAAAAGACTATTCTTATTAACTGTTATATAGACCCAGTGGAGGGTTAATATGGGCTGTTTTAGTTTTAAATGCAATGACTGTGATGGGTCTGCAGATGACAGATCCGGAAGTTATTTTATTGGACTTGTTGCATTTATAACCGTTTTAATGGGAGCAATAGGCTTGTTGCTCTAAGTCCTTGTTTTTATTGGACTTTCTATGTTTGACAATCTCCCAATCTCCTGTATAATGTTTACATAGGGTTAGGAAAACGGAGTAACAAATGTCAACTACTAAAGATTTTATGGGCTACACTGTTATCGCTACTGGCGAGAACGAAGGGCGTTATGCGACTGCTGAAGTAGCTATGCAGGCGTATGTCGACGAATGCTGTTCTTGGATCTCTGACGCATCTAAAGATGCCCAGGGCTTCCGCTATCGTATTGACCCCACTAATTTAACTTTTGCGGATCTTGACGCTGAGTGCGACTACTGGTCACAAGCCGCGTCCACTGCCATCGACGAAGAAAAAGTTCGCGAAGCTGAATATGTTGAGGAGTTTAAAGCCCTTGTCCAGCGCACTATCGAACTTGGTGCAGGTGACGAGGAAACTGCTCTGCGTTGGTTAACTACTAACGAAGAGTTTTACTCCAGCCAGTGTGTTGAAGGTTGGGTTTACAGTCAAGGCATCCTGTTTACAGATTACGGTAAGGCGCTTGTTGAGCGTCTGCGTACCATTGTTACTTATAAAGAGGTGGCGTAATGAATTGGAATTTAACAGGTCTCCGTGTCGAAGGTAACTACTGCGATGAAATTCCTGTCGCAGGTAAGGTCACTGATAGCCGTGTATGTTACGGCGGAGCCATACAGCACACGGTTGTAATAGATGAGGCTTTTGACTACGGGCACGGAATTAAACGAGAAGCAGGCGATGTCGTTCTGCTTGATCATAAACTGGTAACAAGGATAACAGAAGTATGATAATTTTTGTTGGAGATTTTGTAAGAGACGTCCGCACAGACAGTTGGAATCGGGTGCAAGATACTGATGGCGAAATGTTGCTACTTGAGGACGGCACTTATTTGTGGCCTGACGAAGGCGATATTGCTGAAGTAATGGATAAGAAAACTTATTGGAAAACGGTACTGAAATAATGGCAACACGTAAAGGTAAAAAGTACGCTCGTTTTAGTGGCTATGGCGATCTTATGATTCCAATTGCATTATTGGAAAAGCTGTTAGCTGAGTCTTTTCTAGTTGAAATGGGATATGATGAAAATACCAATGATCGTGTCATATCCAAGATTAAGGAAATTGACAGCGTAACTATACACGACGGCGATGAGATTGATCTAGCCCTTGCCGAATCAAAATTAAGTAAGTAACAAGTTTAAGTCTGCTTGACAGATTTAGGTAACGTAGTATAATGTAGTTTAACTTTCAAATCCCTTCTATATTGTGCGCAATGACACACAAATTCTCACAAAGGTAAACGGTTGGCACGTAAGTCATTGATTTACTGTAAAATAACTGTAACAAAATCAAGCACTTAGCTCAGTCGTTGGATACGTAAGTTACTGTATCTATTGAGTTTATTTGCGTTGACATATTGTCGAAATTTGCTATTATATACTAACAAGCAAAAAATTGTGAGTGAGAAAAAGGAACAATAATGAAAGAACTTATTTTTACACTTTTATGGCTATTTGGCATTGTCCTTGCTAAAGGATTTTGGTCTACATTCTTTGCTATATTTTTCCCATTTTGGGGAGTAATAGTTTCTGTGGTTAATATTGTTCAGATGATGGGAACAGCGTAATGAATAAATTTTTGGTAGGTGGTGCAGTTCGAGACAAGCTGTTGGGCTTGACTCCGAAGGACAATGACTTCGTTGTTGTCGGCTCCACTGTGGACGAAATGCTGTCACTGGGATTTCAGCAAGTAGGCGCTGACTTCCCTGTTTTCTTGCATCCGAAGACCGGAGAAGAATTTGCGTTGGCGCGTACAGAACGCAAGAACGGCAAAGGCTACAATGGCTTCATCTGCGAAACTGAAGATGTTACACTAAAGGAAGACCTTTCCCGCAGAGACTTAACAATCAACGCAATGGCAGAAGATATGAACGGTGCAGTAATTGACCCGTTCGGTGGCCAACGCGACTTGGAGAAAGGAATCCTGCGGCACGTCTCCCCGGCGTTTGCTGAAGACCCACTGCGGGTTCTGAGGGTTGCACGTTTCCAAGCAAGATACAAGTTTATTGTTGCAGACGAGACCCAGCGTATGATGAGCAAGCTGGTAGAATCTGGCGAGCTGAACAATCTTACAAAGGAGCGCGTCTGGGCCGAAACTGAAAAGGCTATGGGCGAGCCTCACCCTGAGGAATTTTTCCGCTGTCTGTTTCGTGTTGGTGCAATGAAGGTTCTGTTTCCTGAAATGAATGTCCTGGAGGCAGTACTGATGATGCGGGATGCAAGGACAAACGACCCTGCAGGTATGTTTGCGGCTGGAGTATGCCATCTAAATCCTGAGGTAGTTAAGGAGATGTGTGTACGACTGAAGGTGCCAACCAACTGGTCTCAGGTTGCAGTATGCCTGTCCAACATTGTTCGCGCTAACAAAAACATGATGGATGATGCAGAAACTGTTATGCAACTGTTCGAGAGAACAGATGCTATCCGGAAGCCTGTTCCGTTCCTTACTGCGGTTAGGGCGGACCCAATGGACACAATGCCTTCTCCGCATTTTGTAGACCTTGCGCTGGATGCTATGAACAGCGAAGAAGTTAAGGTTACACCGGAAGAGGTTGCAAGTGTTCCTAGGGAAAAGATTGGTGAGCTGAAGCGACAGAAGCGTGTTGCTCTGCTTGAAAAACTGTTAGTTCAATGTGGAGTTTAATATGAGCAGAAGCTTTTATCGAGGTATGTGCTGGCCGTCCGCTAAGGGCAAAACTCTTATAGAAAAACTAGCTGATCCAGCAGAGCATCGCCCTGGCACTAACGACGAAATAATGCAGGCACAGTACAAGCTCTCTGGTTGCTGTCCGGACTGCGGTAACGAAAAAACAAAGGAGAAATGGGGAGACAGATGTTTCTCTTGCTTCGTTCATTATAAGAAGCACAAAGGGAAAGAATAATGGAAATTAATGGGTACGAATTAATCGCTGTCCTCTGGGTACATTGGTTTGCAGACTTTTGTATGCAAACAGACACTATGGCGCAGAATAAAAGCACTAGCTACAAATGGCTAGGTTCGCATATTCTCGTCTATAGTTTGTTCCTCTTTCCGTTTGGTTGGGGATTTGCGTTAACGAATGCCTGTGCGCATTTCGTAACAGATGCAATCTCAAGCCGTGCAACTTCTTATTTGTGGAAGAAAGGAGACCGGCATAACTTTTTTGTAGTGATTGGTATTGACCAAGCTCTGCATCTTACTGTACTTGTTTTAACCTTAGATCAAATTACTTATTGGGGATTATTTTAATGACTGAATGGAATTATCAAAAAGCTGTAGAAGCAGGGTACGACGGCGAGCGTGTTATTGTAGCCGCGGCTGTCAAAGTCGGAGACTTGGTTATCCCGGGCGCTAGACATTTTAGTCCAGACATGCAAAAGCTCATTGATGCTTTGTTTGGACCGAGGGAGGACAGAGATCCTGAAATGGCTAAGCAAATAAGACAAGACCTAGCAAGGAATCAAGGGTTCATGGACCAATTTGGGACCTACATGGATAGGAAAGAGGCTCTCGAAGTAGCCAAAGCAAATGGACAATATGGGCGGTATCGTGAACCACAAAATCAAGACATTTTGTATAGCGAGGACCTCTGGTAACCCGCTAAGTTGTTGATATTATTGAGCTTAGTTCTATTGACTTTTGGTACTGATACTATATAATATGTATATAGTTAGGTAAAAGGAGTAGGAATGAAACACACTAAAGACAGTATACTTAAACTTTTGGAAACTAATGACCGCGCAGTCGAGCGGGCAGTGGTTGCCATCTTCAACTACCAAACTGCCTCGGAGCAGAACGCGGAGCACACCCTGGACCATAATGGTGTAGGCTTTTCGGGCGCCCATGGCGAGATTGGTGCCAGCATGGCCAAGCAGTATCTCAAGCGAGGCTTCCTTACTCCCAAACAAATTGATTACTGGAAGCGTTCAACCAATAGTGGTCGTATGCGCATCGGTATGTACGCAGGACAATTGGCTAAAATCGCTAACGGCGAACTGGAGCAAGTATAAAATGTTAGACACAGATAAAGAAGCCGCAGAGGCACTGGAACGAATTAACGAACGCATCTACCTTAATAGCAAAGAAGCAAAAGCCGAATTAGGTAAGATGACACAAACAGCTCTTCAAAATATAGAGCTCAAATATAAATTGATAACTTCAATGGGCTATTAAATAATGAAAGCAGAATTTAACTGGAAGATGGTATTCGCGACTATGGTGGTAGGAATCCTATGCTGGTCGGTATTCTTTCTGGTCATTGGACGGTTACTATAATGAAAACATTGATAAGGTGAGAAATGAGCAATAAAGACTGATGGCGACCTTGTACTTTAAACTAGATGAACCGATACCTGCAACCTTTTCATGGCGGAGAAAAACTCCTGCCGGTTGCTACTATGTTGATGGGTTCGCAGGCAATGAAACAATAAGGGACCTGGCACGAAAGATACCGTATACTGTTTTACACCACGCCACAGCATTATGGATGCAACACATAGACAAGACGTTGACGTGTTTTGCAGGTGACCCTGACGATATAGTTGAGTTTGGCCAAATAAAAATGATAGCTGAACAGTATAAAGATGTCCTTACAAATTAAAAATAACGAGCTCGGGCATCACTTTAGCGTGGGTGGTATAGCTTCTGTTGAAAAAAAATATAATGCCAAGTTTATGGGAGCATGGGCAATTAAAGATCGGAACGGCTGGGCAGAAATGCCTGTCGACGTATTTTATGTTGAGAATCCAGATCGCAGTAAAGGACACAATAACTATTTTGGCATGTACACTGTCAACGGTGTTAATTACATAACAAATGCCGAGAGCGCCTTTGAGGACTCGTTTCTAGGGATCGCTGAAGGCAATTATGTGTATGTAAGCAGGTTTAGGCACGATTATGTTTCAACCCCTAACGGTTGCGCAATAGATGGTGGCCGGGATTATTTAAAGACGTCCGGTGAAGTATCCTCGTCCAGAGATTTAGTTGAAGTAGCGGAAAAGAAGCTAAGTAATACTAGCAGATTCGTCAGGATATCGGTGAAAGATGGCGAGTTTGAATTTTCCGAATTACTAAACAACGATGAGCAAAACAAAAAATCAGCAGACAACTCAGACAACAAGTGATTCAGCTTACAGCACCGGCGCTACCTATTCCGACTCGACTTCTGGTTCCATATACATAACAACCGGCGGCACCACTACTCGAACAGCAGGTTGGGAGCCAACTGATTACAGGATTGGCGGGCAACAATCCTTCGACTTCTCTCCTAAATTTATTAAACCTGAAGATCCTATCGAAGAAGCCGAATTAAAACTTGCGGGCATCTGTCCCGAATGTAAAAACGAAGACGGAGTACACGAATGGGGATGTAGCGAGTTTGAGTGGACTACTATCTCTTCTACTATCTCTTCTACTACCTCTTCTACTTCTTCTTATACAATTGGCGGAACTTCTTCTTGGGCTACACCAAGTGGCATTTCTGTTAACACAGGGCAAGGCGGTATAACAATTGATACTACTATGGCAGGCACACCATCAGCAAGTGGCGTTTGGACTTGCGATATGTTTGGCATGGATAGCCAGGTTACTTTGCAAGTAGATGACGGCAAGCAACCAAATTGGTTTCACCGAACAATGCAAAAGATGTTGGTTGGCAATGACTGGAAAAAGAACGACTAATCAGCAGTTGACAGATCTCATAGGCGATGTTAGAATAGCTGTTAGTTGTTGCTGTTCAGAGCATCGCTATAATGAAATTAATGTCCTCATGGATAAAATGGAACAGGTAATAAATGAAAGCCGAAAAGCCAGCAAAAGGCATAAGCAAGATAGATGAATTTGGCGATGGTACAGTTGCATATCGTATCGAGTGCGAGTGTTCGAACAATGATTGCGCAGTAGATAATTGGGTTGAGTTGCACCCCGAGAGTGATGTAAAATCAATCACAGTTCTATGGTATGCCAAAATGTACAGTAAATTCTGGGAAGGCAATAGGTGGGCACAAATCAAAAACGGTCTAAAGCTAATATTCACCGGGCAAATTGAAATGGCCCACGACATGATGATCTCCGAGCAGACTGCGTTGAATTGGATATCTGCTCTTGAACAAAGCATTGAGGATTTAAAAGCTGATGAAAATTAATATAGGACCTTATAGATCTTTTATCGGACCCTACCAAATCGCAGAATTCCTATGCTTCTGGCATAAAAAAGAGGAAGACGAGTATGGCTTTCCTCGCACACCAGACTGGGTACACAATTTCGGCGAATGGCTTAGTGAAGATAAACACGGCAACGATAGCTGGATTACAAAAGTTTGCCAGTGGGTTGACAGCAAAAAAGAACGTAAGGTTTATGTAAGAATTGATCCGTACGATACATGGAACATGGACTCAACTCTTACTACAATTATATTACCAATGCTTAAGCAGTTGAAAGACAACAAGGATGGATCACCTAGCGTAGACGACAGCGATGTGCCTGATGAATTAAAATCTACTTCTGCTCCGCCATTAACTGAAGAAGAAATAGGAAACTGCCATACAGATGAAAATTGGCACAAGCGTTGGGAATATGTCATGGACGAAATGATTTTTGCGTTTGAGTGCTTGAATGATAATAGCTGGCAAGATGAATATCGCAGTGGAGAAATAGATTGGGTAAGTGTACCTGTTGACGAAGACGGTAATGAATGTAAAAAGGAAGATGCGAAATTCTTTAGGCAAGATGATGGACCAAACCATACATACAAATGCGATTACGAAGGCATGAAAATAATCGAAGAAAGGATTGAAAAAGGTACAACACTTTTTGGCAAATATTATCAGAATTTATGGGATTAATGAACATATACATAGACACAGAATTTAATGGATTTAATGGCGAGCTTATAAGCATGGCATTAATATCGGGGGCGGGCGACGAGTTTTATGAGGTCCTCGCCTGCGACGACCCGACTGATTGGGTACATAAAAATGTTATGCCTTTTCTCAACAAGCCGTCAGTTGACCAACAGATTTTTAGACATAAATTACAGGCATATCTTATCTGCTATGATCAATTAAACATAATTGCGGATTGGCCTGAGGATATCAAACATTTCTGCAATGCGTTAATTCTGGGACCTGGCCAGATGATGGGTATTCCTCCAATCACTTTCGAATTGAAAAGATTAAAAACTGATAGTAAAGTACCGCACAATGCGCTAGCAGACGCAAGGGCATTAATGGAAGCTGACTTAGGAAGCAAATATGAACAAGGACTATAAACATGAGACCTAATACCAGTTATAGCAGTAATGACGGAGACACAAGTATTTTAATTGAGAATACTAACACTGGAACCAAAGTAGTAGCGGAAGTTGCCGGACGCTCTGACACTAGTATTACAGTGTTTTTAGCTGGCGAAAAGATTGTCCTTATTAAACAGGGTGACAGTTACGTTGGCAACAAGTTTGGAATGGAACTAGTATACACACCATGACAGAATTAGATAACCGGAAAACTAATAGGAGGCCACGATGGCTAAAAAAGTAAAACTAGAAGACATACGCAAGAAACACGACGAAATGGAATCAGCAGATATATATAAGGTGCAAGTATACGTAGCACATGGATTCTATGAATATGAAGTAAGTACAGTAGAACAAGCAACTGCGCATGTGCAGGCTATAACCAATTCCGGTGTTTACCGTAGAGCTATTCCCGGTGGTATGGAAGCACACAAACCTTACAAGGTTAAGGCTATCGGTCCAGGACTAGAGAGCCAGTACAAAGATAAGTTCGTGAGGACATAATGGAAATTAACGAAAAGAAAGTTGACAAGGCAAATAATAAGCTCGCAGGACGATGCGAAGATTGCGGAGTAGAAGAAGGCAAACTACACAATGATAGATGTCCAACCGCGTTACTAGGACAACTAGGAGCACTTCGACACGAACTTGACCGGTTAGAAACCAATATGCTTTCAATAACAGGACGAATTTCCCAGCTAGAAGATTGGAAGAGTAAGCAGAAGGCCGATGCCGCGAAGTGGATAGACGCTGGGCATGATTTAGCTATTTTAGGACAATTCTTCACAGACCACGGAACTTGGATGCGAAATACTTATTAATCAAATTAATACTTGACATGCAGTAAATTTAGTGTATACTATGTTTACTCTGTTAATTCAGAGCACAACTTGAAGGAGACACAAATGTCTACAATAACTAAAGAAGCACAAGTGCTTTCAGCACTTCATGAAGCTAGTAATGGCAAAGGTTTAACAGCCGCTCAGATCGAGTCACGTTTTGGCGTTGGTAATGCACGAAGTACTGTTAGTTCTTTACGCATGAAAGGCTATGCTATTTACGCAAACGAGAATACCGATACCAAAGGTAGAACCAAAACCTTTTACCGTATTGGTCGCCCAAGCCGTAAAGTGGTAGCCGCTGGTTACAGAGCTTTGGCTAAAGGCCTTGTATAACAACTAATATTCATTAGTTTATACCAAGAAAAGGGGCTTTTAGTCCCTTTTCTTTTGGGTGATATGTAAATTGTTGTTTTTATTGGGATTGTTTCAATTGACAGATCCTGTATATCTGCTATTATATATACATAACTTAATAACAACACATAAGTAGGACTATAAATGATATTAACAAAAGATCACCAAAATGATCCCATTGTTTCCAATGTTAACGGCATTGGCGAGTTCCATATTAAGAACAGTGCCAAAGCGTTTAGCATCCTTTCTAGCGGTTTGTATTCTAACAAAATCCGCGCTGTTATACGTGAGCTGAGCTGTAATGCTGTTGACTCGCATGTAGGCGCTGGCAAAGCAGACGTCCCGTTTACTGTACATCTTCCATCTACGTTGGAACCATGGTTTAGCGTTCGCGACTATGGCCTTGGTCTTAACGAAGACGAAATAGTAAATATTTACACCACCTATTTTGAATCCACCAAAACAGCATCTAACGATTTTATTGGAGCACTAGGCTTGGGTTCCAAATCTCCATTCTCATACACAGATAACTTCACTGTTATTGCTATTAAAGATGGAGTGAAGCGTGTTTACACTGCGTTCATCAATGATGCTGGCACACCTTCCCTTGCTAATATGGGCACAGAAAACACAGACGAAGGTAACGGTGTAGAAATTAAATTTGCAGTGGAAGACAAAAACGATTTTTATAAGTTTGAGTCTGAGGCACAGCAGGTTTATGCTTGGTTTAAACTTCGTCCAACTGTTGAAAGCGACGACTTTAAATTTAAAGACGTAGAATACATTAAGGAAAACATTATCCCGGGTGTGCATCAGCAGGAAGCCAACAGCAGTATCGCAGTTATGGGTAATATTTCTTACCCAATTGATGTTCCTAACGCAGAGCAGAACTTAGGTTCATTGTCTAAACTGTTAAGACACGGTTTGGTAATGGAATTTGACGTAGGTCAAATAGAATTCCAACCTTCCCGTGAAGGCTTGAGCTACATTCCGGCAACTATTGAATCTATTCGTTCTAAGTTAGAAGAGATTAACACTAACTTATCTAAAATAGTACAAAAAGACGCTGAAAAATTTAAAAACAAGTGGGAACGAGCGCACCATTTAACAAACGATTACACGTCGATGTTCAAGACAGCGGTTGAAGAGTATGTTGCTAGGTCTAAGTTTGATCTAGTATTGCCAACAAATTGGAATTCCTTCGACACTGCTGACTTTGACTTTGGTTTTGCTGAGCTACAGAAGAAGTATAACATTAAGATAAGAGGCTTTTCATTTTCGAACTATGACAAAAGATGTTCAAAGCCGTACAGACGTACACGGAAAGTAAATGATGACTACGAAGAAATAGCAAGAATTAGCGTTAGCTCTGAAACCCAGTTCGTTGTGAGCGATGTAAATGTTGGTATTTTTGAGAGGGCAAAGCATCATTGGCGCACAACAGGTGGCGATCTTAAGAATTCCCAGGATGTTTGGTTATTAGAACCAGCAAACAAACAGCTGAAAATGAATACTACTAAGTTCTTTAGGGCTATTAGTAACCCGCCTGCGTCACAAATCATCAAGGGTTCTGCACTTGTTAAGAAAGAACGTGCGCTGATGGGTGCTAACGTAAAGATTTTGAAGCTAGAAAGACGCGGTGGTCGAAGTTATAGTAACAGAGATGATATGGTTTGGAGGAGCGCAGGCATTATGAAAGACTTCTCAAAATCCGCAAAGTATTATTACTTGCCACTCGTAGGATTCGAGTCACAAGGAACTGTTCATAATGTTAAGGATTTCCAACACCATATTTCATGTGCTGACTTGTTTACATTTACCGTGTATGGCGTTCGTAAAGCTGAACTTGAATCTATTAAACGTCGTAAGAATTGGATTAACTTAGATGATCATATCCGCAAGCAATTGAAAAAGATTGATAAATCCTTAGTAATGGGTTCAGTCAAAAGTGGACTTGACATAGACAAGTTTTACAAGTATAATGTGTGTAACATGGTAAGTGCTGATAGCCCTTATCGTTCATTACACGACGAGTTTGCGTCAGTACGAAAAGTACGCGCCAGCAAGTTTGAAAGCATTGAATTTTTAACCAAAGCATACGGTGTAAAAAACAGTGCGGCCAAAGGGTATTCGGACTTAATATCCGAGTATAGGACTAAACTGAAGGTCCTGCAGGAACGATATCCGTTGCTGTCAGAGCTTTCATACATACCGGTTTCCATGCTTCCGCATGTAGCCGATTACGTAAATATGATAGACAACAAAGGAAAATAATATGAGCTTCCCTTATATTTTGCAAGGCAGTAACATTACAGTAGTAATTGGAACCACTCCACATACTGTTAGTAAGACACATCCAACTTACCAAAAGGTAGTTGACGCAGTAAAAGCTGAAGACTGGGATACAGTCCAGGCGCTGATTGAGCCTAAGCAGGCTGTACTTGATTACGGTCAAGGTAACATCAGCATCGAAGGCACTAAGCTGTTTTGGAAAGGTAAGCCGTTTAACAACGCCTTGGCCGCCAAAATCGTTGAAATGCTTAACCAAGATTTCCCAATTGAGCCTATGGTTAAGTTCATGGAAAACTTAATGGAGAACCCAAGCAGAACCTCAGTTGAAGAACTGTACGGCTTCTTGGAAGTAGGTGGCTTGCCTATTACTTCAGACGGTTGTTTCTTAGCGTACAAGAAAGTACGTGCTGATTACACTGATTGCCATACTGGCAAAATTAGTAATGCCGTAGGCGAGAAGCCTGAAATGGAACGTAACGAAGTTGACGACAACAGGAACAAAACTTGTTCCGAGGGTCTACACTTTTGTTCCAAAGGTTACTTAAGCCACTTTGGTGGTGAGCGTACTATGATTGTTAAAATCAATCCTCGTGACGTAGTTAGTATCCCTTCGGACTACAACGACACTAAGGGCCGTGCTTGCACCTACGAAGTAGTCGACGAGATCGATAAGGACAAAGTAGACGAAGCACTAGCTAAGGCTGTGCAGGATCAAGCAGAGCGCGATGCTAGCTTGATGACCGACGAAGACTTGGCTAACTTGGCTAAGTTGTATAAAGCGGCTGGCAAATTGGACGCTAGCGATAGCGAGTAAGCGGAAGCAGGCAGTGGGGTTCATTTTGGCCCCACTGCTTTCTGCTAAGTTCTTGATAGTGCTAAAACTTCCCTTATTGACTAATCCTAGTCATGCTGTATAATATGTATATAAATTGAGTTAAAGGACACACTAAATGAGTCAGGATATTAGACATGATTTCATAGGACAAGAAATCAACGTTGATGACAGAGTTATTAGTTACCAAAGCGGGTACACTGGGTTGAAATGGGGAAAGGTAGTATCCTTTACACCTAAAATGGTTCGTGTATCGTTTGACAAGGATTATCGTAGCTCTACACTTAGACCAGCAGACGGTTTAGTTGTAGTTTCAGAAGAACAAGAGCAAGCGTTGGCGTTTGCTCGCATGGGAGGGTTGACAGGAACATGAGCATAATACTTAACATTTTAGAAACAATAGCGGCGGAACCTAGCAAGAACGCTAAAATCGAAATCCTTAAAGGTGTTAAAAACAGCAAAAACAACGAGCTGTTCCAAAAGGCAATGATTGCCACCTTCCATCCTACCACCGAATATTACATTAAAAAGTTTAACACTACTCCAGACCACGGACACTTTGGCTCGGCTACTTTGGACTATGCTATTGACCAATTGCATGTACTTTCTAATAGAGAAGTAACAGGCAACGCGGCTAAGGTTTGGTTAGATAATGCTTTGGGACAGTTAAGCGAAGATGATGCCGAAGTACTCGCACGTATCATCAAGCGAGACCTACGAGCCGGATTCACTGAAAGCACAGTAAACAAAGTGTGGCCTAATTTGATTTACAGCCACCCTTATATGCGAGGTAGTGGCTTCTCTGATAAACTGCTTAAGAAGCAGAAATTCCCTTGCTACACCCAACTCAAGTCCGACGGATTGTATTCGGATACTGTCGTACGCGCCGACAGCGTGACCTACATGGCACGTAGCGGTAAGATTCAAGAGCTTAACAACCCAAAACGTGACGCGGCTTTAATGGCGGCAGTAGCGCAGTTTGGCGAGTTTGTTTTACAGGGCGAAGTACTTGTTAACGATGAGAATGGTGTGCTAATGGAGCGTTCAGCTTCTAACGGCTACATGAACAAAGACGACAAGGATTTGGATCGTATCTTTATCTCAGCATGGGATATGATCCCGTTAAGCGATTGGGGACCAAAAGGCAAGTGTACTGTCCCTTATAGCGAACGTTTTGCTAACGTAGAAGCCCTGCTAACTACAGGAATCCCTGGACTAGAGCTTACGGAGCATCGTGTATGTAACAGCGTAGACGACATTGTAGCGCACTTCACAGAGGTACGTGAGCGTGGCGAAGAGGGTATTATGCTTAAGAATCCAAATATGATTTGGAAGGACGGCACCTCTACTGAGATGATTAAGCTCAAAGTAGTAATTGAAGTTGAGCTCAAAGTAATTGGTTGGAAAGAAGGCACAGGCAAATACGTTGGGCAAGTTGGCTCGATTGCGTGTCGCAGTGAATGCGGCGATGTTGAAGTTAGCTTCGGTAGCGGAATGTCGGACGCCGAGCGTAAGTCTTTTGTAGCTAAAATGGAAGATTGGATTGCGAACGAGCAAGTAGTTACTGTTAAATGTAACGGTGTTACACTTAGCAAAGTAGAAGGCGCTAAGTACTCCTTATTCCTTCCTAGGCTGAAAGAAATACGCACAGATAAATCAGTTGCAGACGACCTGCAGAAAATACAAGAGCAGGAAGCATCTTTTACTGATGCCCTTGCGTTAATTGAAGGATAAGGAAATGAGTTTATTTGAGGACCATGGTTTAGCAACTGAAATTATAAAATCTATCAAAGAGAATGAAGACTCGAAATTTTATCAAGTTGCGCATCCTCTTGCAGTAATCCTAGCTCTTAGAGACTCGGGACATCCTGATACTGACATAGTATATTACTTAGAAAATTCTAAAGGGTTGACAGGGTCTGCTCACGTGTTAAAGCAAATTACAACAGAGCATACAGCTATGGCTGAAACTATTTTTGAACACTACGCAATGAAGTTTGCTGGGATCAAAATTTTAAGTGGAGACTTGTCGCCGTGGAAGAAATGTATTGCCCAACTCCATGCTAGATTCTCTACTGGCAATTTCGAAATAACAAAAAATGAGATGAAAGCGATATGGCGCCTACCGTACTTTTACGAAGAAGACTTATTAATAGACAAGCTCAAATCATCACATAAAAATGCAGTAGACGAAAGCGTATACATGCAAGGGGGAAAAACAAACCAAGTTAAGCTCACGCCAATTGCTCACTATACCAAGATGCAGAAAAAGTGGGCAAGTCATGTGATCTTTTTTGAGTATGCTGACGGCTACTTGGTTAGACTAGCAACTCCGTTGGGTACTGCTTCGCCATTCTTGGATTACATAGCCGAAACTGCCAAGTCAGTAACACTCCATTGTGCCCTGAACAGGTATGCGTTAAATGGAGATATGGACTGGGGCGTTTGGGGAATTCACGAAGACTATACAGTAATTGACATATCATAAAACTAGTGCTATAATACCACGTATTGTTACTGTTACAATCAGTAACGATAAATAGTGTATGGAAGAGTAACGCAATCTTCTTCCACAACGAACTATGTTTGGTAGCCATCGTAACCCGGTGGTGCTTATGCTACTTAGGTGGGTAAGGGAAAAAGTTTCGAACTTTTCATTAGTTTGAGCTGTGCTCGCAAGAGGCAGTGAACAGGTTGCTAATACAATTAGAACTTGGAGGATATATCATGTCATCTATCAAATCAGATGGTGTCACCCTTCTATCTAGAATCAAAAATATATGTGTCGACGGCGCAGTTTGCGAGACAATCGCAACTATAGCTGTGGTTGCAGTATTTTTTGGATCTATGGTAGTAGCACTAGCACCTACCATTTAAAAAGAAACCAAGGCGCCTGCATTAACGTGTAGGCGTTTTTACGACTATAAATACAGTAAGTCATTGATTCTATTATATTTTGGACAGTTGACACTCCCAAATATTAGCGTATAATAGTATATAAGAGCTAAAGGATTGGCCCTTAACAAGGATGTCAGAATACGGATGTTCTCTTCACGGATCCGCTCGACCGTGTCGTATGGATGAAGAGCGTAATATGTTGTGCAGTTATTCTAGCCATGATTTCAACAGCTAATGCTGAAGAGATTAACGTTCAGTTTGACCGTACAGGTAAACCGATTGAAATAACGGTTAACATGTACTCAAGTGACCGAGGTGTTCAGAGGGCATTTGCACGTGATACAGGCGCAAGTCGCGCTACCGCCAGAAAACGCGAAGGTTTCGCAACCTGGAATGAGGGCCGCAATAACGACGGAACTCCGGTAGAGCCCAAAGACTTGAAGTGTGTCATTCACGTACAGGCGCCAAATGAAATGAATGATGAGCACGTTTTGCAGTTAGGTCATGAGTTGTTGCATTGTTTATACGGTGCCTATCATGACGAAAAGCAGTAATCAAAAACCGTCCTTAGTGGCGGTTTTTTCTTGACAAAAAACAATACCCATGTATAATACTTAAATGAACTTACAAGATTACATACAATTATTTGAGGACTTAGATACTGGCGGCATATACGATTATCTCTTAGAGAAGGGAGCAGAGTATACAAGCGAAGTAGAACGTGCCTCTGAGAATTTTGTTTACGGTTGCCAAAGCAATGCGTGGATCGAAGGAAAAGATACTCCTGTTGGATGGGAGTTTTATGTAGACAGCGA